>Ga0210044_10001768_pt1 | contig 32854 bp, 49 predicted proteins | sample CryGey13umfilter_2_FD_183959 | JGI IMG/M metagenome (GOLD analysis project Ga0210044, IMG submission 183959) | Groundwater microbial communities from aquifer in Utah, USA - Crystal Geyser 4/9/14 3 um filter (SPAdes) (version 2) | ecosystem: Environmental > Aquatic > Deep subsurface >...
TTAATAATAACTTCGTTATGTGCATATTCTCCAAAAATAACTCTTAAAAGCTCTGCATTTAATCTAAGTGAAGCAATACCAATCCAATCGAGATCATCATTCGAGGGTTTTGAAATTTCTTCAGCCACTTTATTATATTTACGACAAAGTCTACCCCCACCAGTTATAATTACAAATTTTTTATCTAATTTAATTTGAGATATTATTAATTCTTTAAAATCTCTCAAAAAATCTACATCAATTTCTTCTGGAATGATTAAAGAACCTCCAAGCGAAATAATTACTGTTTCCATTTTCTATAAGTTAAAAGCTATAATCTATAACCTAATTTATTAATAATATCTTTATGAACATCTTCTACACTTTGTTCTCCATTTATCGTATATATAGTGTAATCTTTTTTATCTTTAAAATAATTCATCGCTGGTATTACATTGTTCTTATATTCATCAAATCTTTTTGCTATACCTTCTTTTGTGTCATCATGTCTGCCACGCAACATCATCCTTTTTATCGCTTCTTCTTTACCAACTTCTATATAAATCACTTTGATATCATTTCGTTTATAAAACTTCATCATAGCTTCAAAACTTTCAGATTGCACCATTGTACGAGGATATCCATCAGCTATAAGATTTATATCTGCTATTAAATCCGAAATCAAAATATTAGTAAATAAAGTTGTGGTTAAAAAATCTGGCTGAAGCACTCCACGAGTTACTGAATCTTTGACTAAAGTACTAGTATAGTTTCCACTTTTTATAAGTTTCCTATATTCATTACCAGTGGATGTAAAAAGACATTCACGTCCATCTTGTTTCTTTAAAACATTAATAAGTAACTCTACTTGAGTACCTTTCCCAGAGCCTGCTATCCCAAAAAATATAAAAGTTTGTGGTTGCATATTCTAAGAATACAAGATTTAAGTAGATAAATCAACCTCACCCCGTCTGCTACTGCATCCACCCCTCTCCATTATTAAAAATGGAGAGGGGTCAGGGGTGAGGTGAATTTTTGTGATAAATATGCTTTAATTACATCATGAAAAAGGAAATTATAACCATCAATGGAGATTTAGGAAGTGGAAAATCAAGTACAGCAAAAGGAGTCGCTAAAGCCCTAGGGTTTAAACATTTTTCTTCTGGAGACTTTTTTCGACAAGTCGGATTAGAACTTGGTTTATCTGTAACCGAAACAAATATAAGAGCTGAAACTGATAAAAAAATAGATGAAATGACTGATCAAAAACTACGAAACCTTAATAATGAAACTAGGGTCATTGTTGACTCTCGTACAGCTTACCACTGGATTCCTGAATCATTCAAAGTATATTTAGATCTGTCGCCAGAAATAGCACAAAATAGAATTTTGAAAAGTATAAAAAGTGACATTTTAAGAAAAAAAAGTGAGAATATTTCTACAATAGAAGAAGTTTACAAAAAAATGAAAGAACGTTTTGAAAGTGAACAAAAAAGATATTGGGATTTATATAAAATACATAATACAGATAAAAATAATTATGATCTAGTAATTGACACAAACAAAAACAACCTTGAGCAGGTTGTTGAGATCATCATAGTAGAATACAAAAAGTGGATAGAAAAATAGAACTTCAAACTCTATTTATTAAATACAGAAACAAATTTCCCCTCTGAAATTCTTTTTGCAACTTCTTGATGTGTAAATATCTGTCCATTCATGCAAACATAAACTCCTGGAAGCAAGTACTTAACAGCAGAAAGAGAATATCCTAAATTAAAGGGCGCATCAGAAGGAGCAAAACCAGTAAGTAGAATCATTGAGCCTGTCAAAATAATAACCTGGCCTTTCTTCTTTAAATTCGAAGCCAAATATCTTGCAGTATCTGGCATTGTATATGTACCATGAGTTATTATAATCTTTTTTAATTTAGTATGATTAATATGATTTAATATTTTTTTCATGTCATTTATATTCAATGACCTACTATCTTTCATGCAAACTTCTGTAAACACAATCTCATCGTCTAATTTTAGACTTTTTAAAAAAGTCGGAACAACTGACTTTTTTAAAGGCATAACAGTATCCATGGTTCCTTCATAATAAGAATCAATAGTCCCACCAGTTGTAATAATAACTAATTTATCTTGTTTTTTATTTTTATTTTTCATGTTTATACTATACAACTAAAAGCTAAAACCTATAAGCTACCCTAATACTCCCTCATCGATATCTGGGCATCTACTTTTTTGATGAGATCTAGAACTACGGAGACAACAATGAGAAGAGCTGTACCACCGAGAGCGATAGCTGTGATGCCTGTAAGAGACCTTACAATAAGAGGTAGCACTGCAATAAAACCTAAAAATGTAGCACCAAGTAATGTAATACGACTTAGAACTTTTGAAATATAAGCAGAGGTAGAAGCTCCTGGACGAATACCTGGAATAAATGCACCATTTTTCTGTAGATTAGTAGCAAGAGCTTCAGGATCAAATGTGACTGCTGTATAAAAATAAGTGAAAAGAAACACTAAAATAAAATAAAGCACAGCATAAATCACACTCGTTTGAGAAAATGAAACAAGTACTTTAGAAATAGATAACAAAATTGAATTAGAAGAATTTGCTAAAAAGTTTCCAATCATCTGTGGAAAAAGTAAAAGAGAAAGCGCAAAAATTATTGGAATAACCCCCGCCTGATTAACACGAAGAGGTAAATACGTAGAACCCCCACCATACATCTTCATTCCCCTTACGCGTTTAGCATAAGTTACAGGGATAGGACGTTCTGCTTCTGTAACGACGACAACACCTGCGATCACAGCAATACCTGCTACTAAAAATAATAGGAAGAGTGGAATCTGAGAAACATCAAAGGTAAAAATAAGTTGACTTACCTCTGATGGAATTTGAGCGACAATACCAGCAAAAATCAATATAGAGACACCATTACCAATACCAAATTCAGACATAAGTTCACCAATCCACATTATTAACATTGAACCCGAAACAACAATAATCAGATTAGTAATACGATCAAAAGCCGTCAAATTTACTAAAATATTTTGACTTTCAAGAATAGCTAAAAGGCTAAACCCCTGAATCGCAGCTAATGGAACAGTAAGTAATCTTGAATATTGAGTAAATCTCTTTCTCCCTGCTTCACCTTCTTCATGATAAATTCTTTTTAATGCAGGGACCATAATAGTCAAAAGTTGCATAATAATAGAGCTAGTAATATAAGGTCCTACTCCGAGCATTATTATAGAAAGGTTAGAAAGTCCACCTCCAGAAAATATATTTAAAATACCAAAAAATTGGTTATTAGTGAGGAAACGATTAAGTTCTAAAGTATCAATCCCCGGTATAGGAATAGCAGAAAGTAATCTAAAAACTACCAATGCAAAAAGTACGAATAAAACTCTTTTTCGTAAAATAGTATCAGTCCAAATTAATTTTATTTTATTCCAAAAATTTTCCATTATATTTACTTTACAAACTTTATAAACTTTTTACTTTATGAACTTAAACAACCTTACCACCGGCTTTCACTATTTTCTCTTTTGCAGAATCTGAAACTAAACATTTAGAAATTTGAATAACCATACCTAAATCCATTTTACCATTTAAAATTTTAATTTTTGGGATCCAACCTTTCCTTTTTTTAATTACTTTTAATTCCAATAATTTGTCAGGGTTAACTTCTCCGCCTTTAGCAAATAAAGTTATAATCTTATCTAGAGATACACCAACAGGCTTTATAGCAAAAGAATTAAACTGATATCCACGATTTTTAGGTAACTTCTTTATAATATCACGAAGTTCAGGCCGACGTTTGTTGCCCGCTCTAGCTGTTTGACCTTTTCCTCCTCTTCCAGAAGTTTTAGCATGTTTACCTCCACGGCCAACAATTCGATCTTTCTTATTCTTATGTTGTCTCTTTAAATTATGTATCTGCATATAATTAGGTTCTAATTTCTAGTGATTAGTTTCTAGTAATTTTTCTTTAACAACAGGTTCAATCACTATTTTTGTATATTTTGAAGAAATTTGAGAAAGCGCAACCATAACTGCTTTAGCATTATTTAATTTATTCTTACTTCCAGATAAAATTTTACCTGTAATATCTTTTATTCCAGCTAATTTTGCAATATCACGAAGTACTGTCCCTGCCACTAATCCACGGCCTTTGTTTGGCATAAGTATAATATATGAACTTGAAAATTTAGCAGAAACTTCATGAGGAATAGACATCGTTTTTGTAAGTTTTAGTCTAATCATATTTTTCTTTGCATTTCTCAATGCTTTATTTATTGCCAAAGAAGTATCTCCTGCTTTTCCTAGTCCTAAACCAATAGAACCTTTCTTATCTCCTGCAACCAATGCAACACTAAAAGAAAATCTACGTCCTCCAGCAACAACACGAGTCACACGACGAATACTTAAAATCTTCTGATCAAATTCAGGTTTTGGTCGACCAAAAGATGAAGATCGACGATTGTTATTCTTTTTTTTGTTTTCTTCTTCTGCCATAATTATTTATCCACCTAAATTTTTTAATAATATATTTTTTAATATCCTACTTTATTTTTGTAAAAAATTTTGGCGGATTAATTAAAACTTCAATCCACCAGCCCGCGCAGCATCAGCTACTAATTTTATACGTCCAGTATATTTAAAACCATTACGATCAAAAACAATTTCTTTAATTTTTAGTTTACCACAAACTTCCGCAATTATATTCCCTACTTGTTTAGCTCTTTCTGTTTTTGTACCCTTCGTTATCTTAATATCACTAGCTTCTGCTAAAGTCTTTCCACTTACATCATCAATAACCTGCGCGTAAATAAATTTATTAGAACGAAATACAGACAAACGAGGACGAACTAAAATACCAGAAACTTTTGCTCTGATTTTTGCTTTTAACCTTATTCTTTTTTCATCTTTTTTTATCATTTTGTTTTTGCCCCTATACCTGGTTTAAGGGATTCCCCTAAACCAGGTATAGGGACTTTTTAATTACGTTGTCTTTTTCCCTTGTTTTCGCCTTATAACTTCCCCTTCATAACGCATTCCTTTACCTTTATATGGTTCCGGTTTCTTTAGTGCACGTAAACTCGCCGTAAAACTTCCGACTAATTCTTTATCAATCCCTGTGATTGTAATATTATTTTTCTCAGCTGTGGCAGTAATACCTTCTGGTATAGGAACAATAACTGGATGAGAAAAACCTAAAGCAAAAACGAATTCTTTACCCTTAACTTCAGATTTAAACCCAACTCCCTCTAAAATTAATTTCTTCTGATATGGTGTCTCCACACCTTTAATCATATTTTTTATATGTGAAGCATAAGTACCCCAAAGAGATTTGGAAAATTTATCATTTCTTTTTATATTTAAAGTTATTAAACCACTTACAATATTTATAGTAATATCATCACGAAAAATTTTTGTTAGCGTTCCTTTAGGACCAACAACTTTCAAAACATCACCACTTTTTGTGACTTCAACTCCTTTTGGTATTTGTATTTCTTGTTTACCTATTCTTGACATAAATTTTTTGTTTTTTCTTTCTACTTTATGAACTTTATAACTTTCTACTTGTTCAAACTACCAAAGTTTGAACAGTGCTTCACCCCCAACTTGTTCTTTTCTTGCTTCTTTACCAGACAAAATTCCTTTTGGAGTAGAAAGAACAAGAAGTCCTGAACCATTTCTAACTGAATGAATATCCTTCATTTTAAAATAAACACGTCGAGATTGTTTAGAAATTCTTTCTACTTCTTCTATTTTAGGTTTTTTATCTACATAAATTAAATCAACCTCTAAAACAGGAAATCCTTTTCTAATTTTCTTAGAAACTTGTTTTACATATCCTTCTTTTTTTAGACATTCCGCAATAGCGTTCTTCATCTTTGAATATGGAAGAGAAACAGACTCTTTATCTGCAAGTCCTGCATTCTTTAACATTATTATCATGTTTGAAATTGAATCCATCCCGTACGAAATAGGACGCGTACACTTACGCTTCGTTGTCCTTTTTATAATTTATAATATATTTTATCATTTTCATAATTTTGTTTGTTTTATGCGTCCGCGATTTCGTTCGGGATTACCAAGAAGATTTACGAACACCTGGAAGCATTCCTTCATTTGCTAATTCTCTAAAGCAAATACGACATATACCAAAATCTCTCATATAACCATTTCCACGACCACAACGAAAACATCGATTTTTTTGTCGGGTAGAAAATTTTGGTGTTTTTTTAGATCTTGCTACTACTGATGTTTTTGCCATAAAATTAGTGCCTAGGGACTAGGGACTAGTTGCTAGGTTTTAGTTATCATTCCAGAAACTAGTTTACTAGAACCTAGTTACTAAAACCTAACTCTAACAATATCACATTTTTTTTCTTTAATACCTAACCCTTCGACTTCGCTCAGGGCAAGAAACTAAAGGAGAAAAATGGATTAATTAAAGCTATATTCCCTTATTGCTATACTAACAAATAATGCACAAAGAGTCAAATAATTTTAAATTATTAATCCGCACAACTATTAGTAATTACTACGTTATAATCATCAGCTGTCCAGCTTATTTTATCCGCTCCAGCGGTAAATACATAAGACACACCAGAATTACTATTACAATCATTATCATCATATCCATAATAATTTCCCCATGGATCTTTATCAATGCGTCCACCCATATAACCACCACCAACTAATGCATCGATAGTTAAAGTCCAAGAAGAATTTGGAGGGTTATTACATGCCGAACAATTATCTCCTAGTGGGGGTAATTCTCCTTTATCTATTTTATAAATCAACATAGCTTTCTTAAGTTGATCTATATCCATTTTAGCTCGAGAATATTTTGCTTTATCTCGAGCAGAGTTAAGACTAGCCAACACAACACTTGAAAGTAAGCCAATAATAGCTACAACCACTAAAAGTTCAATAAGAGTAAAACCTTTTTGAAATTTACTTAATTTAATCATATTTTGAAGGAATAGTTTCAAAAACTCCAGGTGGTAATTTTGCACGAACACTTGGTTCTATATCTTCTCTAAATTGAGGAATAATTTTAGGTTTTTGAGAAATAATATTTGTAAAAAATAAGAATAATGAAATAATAATCGCTAATACCACAAATCCCAAAAGAAGATACTCCGCTTGTCTTTGTTCTTTAATTATTCCACCAGAATATTTTATGACCCATTGGACCATCTTTGGAGTTTCAAAATTTTTGAAAGTTTCTTGTTTTACTTTCTGTATCTGCTCTTCAACACTATCCTTAATTTCAAATTCTTTTAATGCATTATCTAACTCTATATTTTTACTTAAATCAACTTTTTCATTCATAAAAATATTATACAATAAAAAATCCCTTTTAGGGGATTTTTTAAATTTATCTGTTTTAAAAATTTATTTTTGCTTGCCTTCTTCTTTCTTAAAAGGTATACCTAGAAGTTCAAAGAAAGTTTTACCCTCTTTTTTATTTTTTGCTGTAGAAACTAAAGTAATTGCAAGTCCAAAAACATCTTTTATATCTTCATCTGCTGTCTCTGGAAAAATAGTATGTTCTTTTATTCCCAATGTAAGATTACCAACATTATCTACTGCTCCGGTATTAATACCACGAAAATCTTTAGTACGAGGAAGGGCAATATTTATTAACTTTTCTAAAAATGCATACATCCTCTTCCCACGCAATGTAACAATAATTCCAATAGGATCACCTTGTCGTATTTTAAAAGATGCAATAGATTGTTTAGCACCTCTTAAAGCTCCTTTTTGTCCAGTAATTTTTGCCAAACGTTCTTCTATAGCATTATTTTTATTTTTATCTTTCTTTATAGCTGTCCCTGTACCAACGTTTAAAACAACTTTCATCATTTTAGGTGCAGCCATACTGTTTCTATAATGAAAACTATCTTTCATTTTTTCAAAAACTAATACTTCTTTCTCTTTTGTAGTTAAATGTTTGGTCATATAATTTTTATCCACCTAAATTTTTTAATATTATATCTTTTTAATGTTTTACTTTATTTTGTTAAAAATTTTAGTGGATTAATCTACTTTTTTAACATTTGAAGCATGAATAGGCATTGCAATATCTATTCTACTACCTTTTTCTCCAGACTTTCTTGGACGTTGATGTTTTTTCATCATATTTATGCCTTCCACTATAACTTTGTTTTCTTTAACTAAAGCAACGACAATTTTACCCTTTTTGCCTTTATCTTTGCCTGTTATAACTATTACGTTGTTTCCTTTTTTTAATTTCATTTGAATTAGTTGCTAATTGCTAGTGACTAGTTGCTAGTTGCTAGTTGCTAGTGATTTGAATTCTCTAGAACCTAGAAACTAGAACCTAATTAATATTAAATTACCTCCTGCGCTAAAGAAATTATTTTCTGAAATCCTTTCTCAGCAAGCTCTCTTGGAATCGGACCAAATACACGTCCGGCTTTAGGGTCTAATTTACCTTTTTCTAATAAAACTACCGCATTATCATCAAAACGAATATAAGATCCATCTTTTCTCCTGTATGCATTTCTTGTACGTACCACAACAGCTTGATGCACATCTTTTTTCTTTACTCCTTTTCTAGGAGTTGCAATTTTCACAGATATAATAACTAAATCACCTAAAAAAGCATACCTTTTTTTTGAACTCCCTAAAATCTTAAACACCTTCCCTATGGTGCCTCCTGCATTGTCTGTTATTTTTACTAATGTTTCTGTTTGAATCATAATGTTGTTTTCAAGGACGGCCCTTAAGAGAGTTTCCCCAAGGACCGCCCTTGGAATCTATTAATAAATTACCCGAAAACGTTTATCTTTCGACATCGGCTTTGTTTCAATTATTTCTATTTTATCTCCTATTTTATATTTATTTTCTTCGTCGTGTGCCTTATATTTCTTATTTATTTTATAAAATTTTCCATATTTAAGATGTTTAACAAATCGTGAAACAGATACCACAACAGTCTTATTCATTTTATCAGAAACAACAATACCATTAAGTATATTACCACTTTTATTTACGCCTTCTTCTTTTATTATTTTTGTTTTCATATTTTACTTTATAACTTTAAAACTTTCTACTACTTTTATTTATTTCTGTCAAAACTCTAGCCACTTGCTTCCTCAAAGTCACAGATTCTTTAACATTTTTTGATCTTGCACCTTGTGCTTTAAATCTTAAAACTCTTATATCCTTTTCTAAATCAGAAAGTTTCAATTTCAATTCATCTATTTTCATTCCTTTTAAATTTTCTTTTTTCTTTGCCATTTATTTTTTATTTCTAAAGCCTAGCGCCTAATGCCTAGAGCCTATGTTACATATTATGAGCTCTTGAAACAATTCTACATTTTACTGGAAGTTTTGTTCCGGCTTTTCTTAATGCCTCATGAGCTACCGTTTCCTCTACTCCATCTACTTCAAATATAATACGTCCAGGATAAACATCAAAACAATATCCTTGTGGATCTCCTTTACCCTTTCCCATAGGCATCTGTGAAGCTTTCATAGTAAAAGGTCTGTCTGGAAAAATACGAACCCAATACTTACCAGCTTTAGTCAAAGTACGAGATATAACTTTTCTAGCAGATTCAATCTGATTTGATTTGATACGTGCCTGAGTCACAGCTTTTAATCCAAAAGATCCAAAAGCAAGTTTTACACCACGAGTCTCTGGTGTTCTAGCTTTAGGATTTATACGGCCAACTTGCCATTTTCTAAATTTTACTTTTTTGGGGAATAACATATAATTTTATGTGATGTTAAATTCGTAGTTAATTATTTTTTATTTCTTAGAAAATATCTTACCACGATAAATCCAAACTTTTATACCCACATCACCATATGGTAGATGTGCTTTTTCTCTTTTGAAATCAATATCCGCACGGAAAGTCTGAAGAGGGATAGAACCACGTTTCAGCTCTTCCGTGCGAGCAATTTCAGCTCCACCTAAACGACCACTTAAAACTACTCTTACTCCTTCCACACCATGAGCCATCATAACCTTTTCAACAATTTGTTTAATAACTCGACGATATGGCATCCTTTTTTCTAATCCTTCAGCAATCATATAGGCAACAATTGCAGCATCAGCCTCTGGATTTGGAACTTCAACAATTTCGAGTTTAAAATCTTCTAATTTTGTAAGTTTTAATTTACTAATCTTTTTTAAAATATCTTCTTTTAGTTTCGTCACACCTTCTCCATTTCTTCCTATAATAAGGCCAGGACGAGAAGTTTTAACAACAAAACGAGTTGCTTTTTGATTTCTCTCAATTTCAATTGAGGAGATATACATACCACGCAATTTTTTTTCTAAATATTCACGTATCAAAACATCTCCTTTTAAATAGTCACAATACTTTTTAGGATCAGCAAACCAATGAGATTTCCAATCTCTTAATATTATTAACCTATGTGCATATGGATGAACTATTTTTGACATATTTATTTCTTCACTATTTTAACTTTGTTTTTAATTTCTTTCTTATTATCTTTTTTTCCGCCAAAGGCAGATCCGCCCTTGGCGGAAACTTTAGGTTGTACTTTTTCAGCTAAAATAAGAGTTATGTGGCTCGTGCGTTTGTTTATCCTGTGCCCCGTGCCCATAGCTGCCGGCATCATTCTTTTCATTACAATACCTTTATCTATTCGTAATTCTTTTATAAATAAATTTTCTTTTTCAATTCCAACTTGAAGTGCATTTGCAACAGCTGAAAGCAAAAGTTTTTTAACAGGAAATCCTGCGCGTTTTGCTAAAAAATCAAGTATCGGAATAGCTTCTTCCACGCTTTTTCCTTTTACAAGTCCAGCAACTAAACGAACTTTTCTTGGTGCCTGTCTATAATTTTTTAAAAATGCGCGCATATTTTTTTAATTTTATTTAACTTTATGAACTTTATAAACTTTCTACTTTACAACTATTTCTTGGCACTAGCTGCAGCCTCTGTTGCAGATTTAGCTTGAGTTATTTCTGCTTCTTTTTTCTTTTGTTCAAGTTCCTTTTGCATTTTTCCTCCGTGTTTCATAAATTTCTTTGTCGGAGAAAATTCTCCCAATCTATGTCCTACCATATCTTCTGTAACAATAACCTCAACATGCGTCTTACCATTATGAACACCAAAAGTAAAACCTACCATTTCAGGTGAAATCTGACAGGCTCTTTTCCATGTCTTAATCATGGGGGTCTGTAACGGGTTCTTACCAGCTATCTTTTCTAATAGCCTTTCGTCAACATATAAACCTTTTTTAATTGATCTGGTCATGATTTATTCTTAAAAACACTAAACAAAAAGCTCCTAACGAGCTTCATGTCATCATATCAAAATATAAAATAAAGTCAAATTCTAAAATGGACATTAAATTTACTAAGTCATTTAAAATCTAGTTGCAGAATTTTGAATATGTTGTGTAATATTTTATGATTGTCCTTTTCTAGATTTACCAATCTTTCGACGAGAAACTATAAACACATTAGAATATTTCTTCGGAGTTCGTGTCTTACGTCCTCCTGTAACTTTACCCCATTTTGTTTTTGGACGCTTTGTTCCACGACCCTGTCTACCTTCTCCACCTCCATATGGATGATCCACAGGATTCATAGCAGTACCTCGAACAGTAGGGCGAATCCCTTTCCAACGACTTCTTCCTGCTTTACCATAATTTTCTAGATGATGTTCTTCATTAGAAACAGTACCAATAGATGCCCAACTATTTTCGTCTATTTTTCTAATTTCAGAAGAAGGCATTTTCAAATTCGTATATCCATCTGCATTCGCAACTACCTGCGCAAAAATTCCTGCAGAACGGCCAATTTTGGCACCACCTCTTGGTTTAATTTCAACATTGTAAACAAATGTCCCAACTGGAATATTTCTTAAAGGCAATCTGTTACCAACTGTAAGTTCCGCTTTTTCTGAAACCATAAAAGACATTCCAGGTTTTACAGATTTTGGAAGAACTACATATCTTTTTTCTCCATCTTTATAGACAGCTAAACCAATAAATGCACTTCTGTTTGGATCGTACTCAATTGATTTTATCTTTGCGGGAATATCTTTTTTATTATACAAAAAATCAACATTACGAAAGAGACGTTTATGTCCTCCACCTTTATGTCGCATAGTGATACGTCCTGCACTATTTCTACCAACAGAACGTCTGAAACCATAAGTAAGAGATTTTGTCGGCTTAGTCTCAGTCAAAAACTCACGATAATTAATATTCGTCATTTGTCTTCTTGATTTGCTTGTAGGTTTATATTTTTTCATAATTTATCCGCCTAAATTTTATAATATAATATCTTTTTATTGTTTCGCCTTATTTTTATAAAAAATTTTGGCGGATTATATAAATTCTATTTTATCTTCTTTTTTTAAATAAACAACAGCTTTTTTGCCTCCTCCTCTAACTCCCTCTTTGCCTTTAGAAGTAACATTTTTATGAGGAATTCTTAACACATTAATTTTTACAGGTTTTACTTTATAAAGTGAAAAAATAGCTTTAGCAATTTCTTTTTTATTTGCTGATACTGCTACATTAAAAATGTAAACATTCTGTTCAACAGCATTACTTGCTTTTTCAGTTATTCTTGGATTTTTGATTGTTTTAATTATTATATCTCTCATATATTTATCCGCCTAAATTTTTTAATATTTCTTAATTTTAATGTTTTACCTTAGTTTCATAAAAAATTTTGGCGGATTAACCACGGGATTCTAAAAATTTTACACTGCCTTCTGGATTTTCTATTAAAAGATACTGATATTTTAATACATCAAGTGGATTTAAATTTTTAAGAAAAACTATCTCAAGCTGTGGTAAATTTCTAAAACTTTTTTCTATTTTTTCACTTCGTTCAAATAAAGCAACCAAAATTCTAGGCTTTTTTGAACTTGCAATCGGCTTAAAACCAGAACCTTTAGAAAGATTCTTCATAACCTCTAATGCATTTTTAGTTTTCGTTTCAGGTAAAAAAAGTGAATCAACAAAAAGTATTTCGTTATCTTTAATTTTCTTTGAAAGAACAGAAAAGAGAGCTTGAGCACGCATCTTTTTTGAAATTTTTCTTTTATAATTCTTATCAGATAACGGACCGTGAGTTACTCCTCCACCAACCCATATAGGACTTCGTGTAGAACCGTGCCTAGCACGTCCTGTCCCTTTTTGTTTCCAAGGTTTTTTACCTCCACCTCTAACTTCTCCACGATCTTTTGTATCCGCAGTCCCTGCACGTTTATTGGAACGCATTCCTTCTACAACTTGATGCACTAAATCTGCACGCCATTTTGCTCCAAATACTTTTACAGGTAAAGTAATTGTCTTAGTTGAAATTCCTTTTTGATTATATATTTTTGCTTCCATTTTTGTTTGCATCTTTTTTGCTAATGTCTAAAGCCTAGTGCCTATCTGCTAATTATTTCAACCAAAGTTCCACGTTTCCCCGCAATCGCTCCCTTCACAAGCATTGTATTATTTTCTTTATCTATAAATATAACTTTTAAATTCTTTTGTGTAATTCTGTCACTTCCTGTTCTACCAGCCATTCTCATTCCTTTTGGTACATGTGTACGTAAACCTCCTCCAATAGAACCTGGCTCTCTCTCAGAATGCTTCTGACCATGAGAACGTGGGCCTCCATGGAAACCATGACGCTTCACAACTCCTTGGAAACCTTTACCCTTAGAGATACTTGAAACTTGCAGTTTATCACCTAAAGAAAAAACTGAAACATCAATAACATCTCCTTCTTTCGCATCATTTTTATCTGTAGGTTTAAGTCTAAATTCCTTTAAAGTTTTATAAAAACCACCTTTCATTGCACCAAGACTAGATTTCGTAATTCTTTCTTTTTTTTGAACATCAAAACCTACCTGTACAGCATCATAACCATCTTTTCCTTTTTCAAAAATTTTAGTTACAGTTATTGGTCCAGCTAAAATAACAGTCACTGGAAAAACCTGTCCCTCAGGAGAAAAATACTCCGTCATATTTTCTTTTTTCCCCAATATAAATTTCATAATTTTTTTCTAAAAGCTATAAGCTAATACCTATAAGCTGTGCCTACAACATCTTCACATCAATATCAACTCCAGAAGGAAGAGATAAATTGGTAAGCGCCTCAACTGTTTTCGGATTTGGGTTTATAATATCGATTAATCTTTTATGAACTCTTATCTCAAATTGTTCTCGTGTATTTTTATAAATAAAAGATGCGCGATTAACTGTGTATTTTTTAATCTCTGTCGGTAATGGTACTGGTCCAACGATTTCTGCATCATAACGCATAGCAGTATCTATAATCTGTTTGACTGATGCATCCAAAATCTTACTTTCATAAGCACGAATTCTAATACGAAGAACTACTTTACTTTCTTCTTTTTTCCCTCCACTTGTAGAATGAGTAAGTTTTTTTGAAGAAACTTTAGGCACTTTTGGTGTCTTAGTAGTTTTGGTTCCGACTTTCGTTGAAACTTTTTTTGTTTTTAATTCTTTAATTGCCATTTTATCCGCCTAAATTTTTATTAAATAATTTCTATTATAATGTTTTTCGCCTAGATTTTGTAAAAAATTTTGGCGGATGAATTTACCCTAATATTTTTGTAACCACCCCAGCTCCAACAGTCTTACCTCCTTCACGAATAGCAAATTTTTGTGTTTCTTCTAATGCTACTGGAGTAACTAATTTAACTGTAATCTTTACTGTATCTCCAGGCATAACCATTTCTACACCTTCAGCCAAAGTAACATCTCCTGTAACGTCTGTCGTACGAATATAAAATTGAGGTTTATAACCTTTAAAGAATGGAGTATGACGTCCACCTTCTTCTTTTTTCAAAACATATATCTCACAAGTAAAATTATCATGAGGAGTAACTGTACCAGGCTTTGCAAGAACTTGTCCACGAGTAATATCTTCTTTCTTAAGACCACGAAGTAATACTCCAGCATTATCTCCAGCCATACCTTCTTGAAGATTTTTGTTAAACATTTCGATACCAGTAACTGTAGTTTTTTGGGTAGCCTTAATTCCAACAATTTCTACCTCTTCACCAACCTTTACTACTCCTCTTTCAATCTTTCCAGTTACAACTGTACCACGACCTTCAATTGAGAAGATATCTTCAACAGGCATAAGAAATGGTTTTGTAACATCTCGTACTGGAATTGGAATATAAGTATCAAGAGCATCTGTTAATTCAAGAATCTTTTTTGCCCATTCATCATTTAAATCTTTAGCTTCAAGTGCTTTAAGAGCAGAACCTCTAATAATAGGAGCACCTGCACCATCAAAACCTTGTTTTGTAAGAAGTTCACGAATTTCTTCTTCAACTAAATCAAGCATATCTTTATCATCAACCATATCGCACTTGTTTAAGAATACAATCATTTTAGGCACACCAACTTGTTTTGCAAGAAGAACATGTTCTCTTGTTTGAGGCATTGCTCCATCTGTAGCTGCAACCACTAAAATAGCACCGTCCATTTGAGCAGCACCAGTAATCATGTTTTTAATGTAGTCAGCGTGTCCTGGAGCATCAATGTGTGCATAGTGACGAGCGTCAGTAGCATACTCATTGTGAGAAATATTAATAGTGATTCCACGAGCTTTTTCTTCTGGAGCATTGTCAATTTGGTCAACACCACGAAGTCTAACTGTTTTACCAGCTAAATTTAGCACATGCAATATTGCTGCTGTTAAAGTTGTCTTACCATGGTCAACGTGACCAATCGTTCCCACATTAATATGTGGTTTATCTCTTTTAAATTCTTCTGCCATAATTTTTTTTAATAATGAGAACTCAGTGTACGAGAACCCCCTGTCCGCCTCTGGAGGAAGTCACTAAGGTCTTATTACTAACTTATCCACCTTGGTCGCCTATGGCGTTACCTCAGGCTGGTTAAATTAACTAATAATTTTATAAAAATGCAATAGAAAAACTGCAAAAGTGCAGTTGCCTATATAGTAGCAAATTAAAGAATAATGTCAAATTTTTTACAAAAAAAATCCCAAAGTTTATTCTTGGGAATTTTTGTTTTAAAGTTTGTCAGCTTCCATTAAAATCAGTCTCGCTAATTTATCAAATTCTGCTTTTACCTCCTCTTTTCTTATAGGCAAGAAAGGAAATTTTCTTTTTTTAAATTTTTCAAAAACTTCTAACAAACCTCGTTCTTCTAAAAGTTTCATAACCTCGCTTCCATTTCCATCAGGGTCGGGCAATTCTTTATAACTATATTTACCCAACTTTATATTATCTAAACCTAAATCTACTTTAGCAAACAAAATTTTCTCTTTTTCAGATAATTTTTGCTTTTCTATTTCTCCATCAGAAGGTTTATTCAAGTTTTCAATATTATTATTCATAAGTTAATTTTTATATTTACGTATCTCTTCACAAAGTTTTTTTGCCTCTTCTCTTGGATTATCAGAAAAAATAATACCACGAGAAGAATTTATAATAAGACCTAATCCATCACTATCTAAACCTGCATTCATAACTTCCTTTACACTTCCCCCTTGGGCACCTATTCCTGGTACTAATATTATCATATTTCCTACGAGACTTCGTATTTTCTGCATTTCTTTAGGGTAAGTCGCACCAACGACTAACATGCAATTTTCATTCTTATTCCAATCTCCTGAAACTTTTTCTGCAACTATTTGCCATAATGGTTTGTTCCCAATTTCTAAATTTTGAAATTCTCCCGCCCCAAGATTTGAAGTCCGACATAAAATTATGCAACCTTTATCTGCCCTGTCTAAAAAAGGCTGTAAAGCCTCTACCCCCAAATAAGGATGTAAGGTAACAGCATCAAAATTAAGCCAATCAAAAATAAAATCCACATAACCATTATTGGTATTTCCAATATCGGCTCGTTTAGCATCTAAAATCATAAAAATATCTGGATATTTGTCAATTAAATAATCTATAGTCATCTTAAGTTCACGAATACCTTTGTCCCCACGTGCTTCGTAAAAAGCGCTATTCGATTTATAAGCAGAAACATATTCGTGCGTTTCCTTTATAATCCATTTATTAAATTCAAATTGCGGAAATTTCATATTTAAAAAACGTTTCGGAATTCTTTTAAAATCTGAATCTAAACCAACACAAAGAAGTGAATCCACTTTTTTTACTCTTTTATTGTATTTGTCGATAATCATTTTATTTATTTAAATTCTCTAAATATTTTCTGCCATGCCCAACTTCAATATTTATAGGAATATTATTTTTACATAATGGACATTCTTTTTCTTCATATGTTTGCACCTCCATTTCTCCCAAGAAATTAAAAGGTAAATTAAATAAAGAGCTGTTAACCTCTTTAGAATTTTTGTTAACCATAACAGAAATTGCTATAACTTTTCCACCAGCTTTTCTAACACTTTCAATCACCTTCTTTACTGAACCACCAGTAGTGGTCAAATCTTCCAAAATCAAAACCTTTTTATTTTTTACATATTTATCCTTACCTCTATTAAAAATCTGATTATTATTTACATCTTTCTCCGTAAACACAGTTAAGATTTCTCTACCTAATGTCTTTGATAAAAAAGAAGCAGTACATTGTGCTAAAACAATTCCACCCAGTGCTGGAGCAGCAATTACTTCTATATCAAGATTTTTATTTTTCTCAGCAAACATTTGACAAACCTTCTCAACTTCAAGTGGATGAGGGAAAAGATCATCTTTGTTGATATAAGTACCCATATGCTTTCCTGAGGTACCAACAAAATGTCCTTCTAATATCGCTCCGACTTTTTTTAAAACATCAATAACTTTTTGATCAGATTTTTGCATTTTACTTTATAAATTTTCTACTTTATAAACTTATTCTAGCTTTTCTTTTATATCTCTAGCAAGATAAGGATTCCACATTGACCCCGTAGCTGACATCACAATATCTGCACCATTATTTCTATATTCAATAAAATCATCAAAATTCATAACCCCGCCAACACCTATGATGGTAAAAGAATACCCCAATTTTTTACGAATATTTTTCAATCTTTTTACCATATCTAATCCTGCCCATTTTATAGCACTACCACAAACTCCACCTCTTGACCGCCCTTCCCCTGGTAATATTTGTTCTCCATTTTTGTCAACTATAGTAGCAGAAATAGTATTAATAGCAGAAATACCCTGCACAATAGAACCAATTTCTTTTACAAAATAAAATAAAATATCATCATTCTCAAAATAAGCAATTTTTATAATAAGTGGAATTTCCCTTATTTCATTTTTTATACTTTTTACCACTTGAATACTACGTTCTGTATCATAACAAAGAAGATCCACCGTACCTTCATTAGGACAACTCAAATTTACTTCAAGCACATGGACACCGGTTTCTTTCAAAAGTTTTGCAGCCAAGCAAAAATCTTTTATATAATCATCGACACTTTGTCCCTCTTTTTTTGTTCCTTGAAAAGAACCAATAATAATTTGACCTCCTCTTGTTTTTTTTACTAACTCTTTTATTTCTTTCTGCCAAAATTCTGGTTCAGTTGAAGGTACTCCAAATGAATTAGTAATGGAAAGTGGTTCTTTATAATTAGAGTCAGCTATCAATTTACCTTGAGCTTTTTCTAAAGAAAGATTCCCTTCTATTTCTAAAGACAAAACATTTGGCCATGGATGACAAGGATATTTCCTTGTACGAACAGTTTTGTAAGTCACGATATCGAAACCTTTATCGAGCGCCGCTTCCACAAATTTTCCATTTATCAATGGTCCAGCCGGAATACCAAAAGGTGAATATACTTTATAACTAAAAAAATTATATTTAGGTTCACCTTCCATCTCCATTACAAGAGAATCAGAAAAAACCCCGTAGGGACCTTCTGTCAAATTATCTTCATAAGATTTTTCTGGATTATAAAATGGTATCATTAGTTTTTTTATAAAATTTTTCCATATTCTAAAATTTTCTTCCCATGAAATACAACTGTCTCTATTTTTCCATATAATTTCATTTCTTCAAATGGTGACCATCCACATTTCGTTTCATAACCATTTTCTCCAACGATATATTCTTTTTCAGGGTCAAATTCTATATATGTATTGTTTTGTTCAGGAATATTAAAAATTTTTTTTGGATTAGTATATAAAAATTTTATAATATCTTCATATTTTATACGCCCATCTTTAACTCCTTTTAACATAAGGCCCAGTGCAGTTTCTAACCCTGGTACACCAAAAGGTGGATTCTCTTTTTCCTTCTCTTCCTTTGTATGAGGAGCATGATCAGTTTCTATTATATCAATAATACCATCATTCAAACCTTCCCATAATGCATCCTGATCAATTTTTTTCCCAAGTGGAGGTTTCATCATCGTATATCCCTTTTTTTCTTTTACTATATCTTCCGTAAAATATAAATGATGAGGAGTTACACCAGCAGTCACTTTTTGACCTTTCAATTTTGCTAATTTAATTAACTCTACTTCAGTAGCTTGAGAGATATGACAGACATGTAAATTTCTTTTATATAGATGCGCCAATTCTAAAACGTTTACAAGTTGTTCGCCTTCAGCGTGTACAAGAATAGGTTTACTAGATTCCCAAGCAGAAAAAACATTCTGTAATAATTTTGAATCTTCAATTAACATCTCCCCAGTTGTATGATTGCAGTAAATTTTTAAACCAAAAACATGGGGTGACTCCCATGCATTTTTAAATTCATTTATATTTTTACCATCAGTCCCAAAATGAAAACCAATATCACATATCGATTTCTCTGAAAGATTTATCTTCTCATTTAAACGATCCATTGAAATAGTAGGAACAGGATTGTTGGGCATATCAATTACAAAAGTAAAACCACCCGAGACAGCTGCACGACTTCCAGTATAAAAATCTTCTTTATGTGTAGATCCCGGTTCACGTAAGTGAACGTGAATATCAATTAGTCCAGGAAATTTTTGTAGGGACATAATATTTTAAGCTTAACATTTCTACCAAAAACAACCAATACTTTAGTTTACTAAAAAGACAAAACCATAAAGAATTTCAAGAGTCGTGTTGGTCCCCTGTCCTTATGACTCCGAGGGCGAAGGCTCAGAAATTTTTTATGGTTTAGTCAACCTATTTTCTAGCAGCAATAATAGTTTCAGCTACGTTATTAGGCACAATATCATATCTCAAAAATTCCATTGTGAAAGATGCGCGGCCTTCTGTCATAGAGCGAAGTCCTGTCATATATCCAAACATTTCAGAAAGTGGAACAACTGCACGAAGAGCTTTATTCATTCCTCTGTCTTCCATACCTTCAATAAGTCCACGTTTTGAAGAAAGATTGCCTGTTATATCTCCCATAAATTTCTCTGGTGTAATAACTTCAACTTTCATCATTGGTTCCAAAATAACTGGTTTTGCACGTTTACAAGCATCTTGTATGGCCATAGAAGCTGCAATTTTGAAAGCCATTTCATTGGAATCCACTTCGTGATAACTACCATCCCAAAGTTCTACAGAAACATTAACCATCTTAAATCCTGCAAGTACTCCACGGTCCAGGCCTTCCTTAAAACCTTTCTCACAAGGAGCAATATATTCTTGTGGAATTACACCTCCTTTGATTGTATTTATAAATTCAAAACCATTTGCTCTCTTTGTATTTTTAGGTAAATCTTCTACTTCTTCTTTGGTCAACATCTTCATAGGTTTAACTTTAATTTTTACGTGACCATAGTTTCCACGTCCGCCTGATTGTTTAATATATTTACCTTCTGCATCTGAATTGCCAGTAATAGTCTCCCTATAAGCAACTTGCGGTTTACCAACATTGGCTTCAACAGTAAATTCCCTCTTCATACGATCAACAATAATTTCAAGATGAAGTTCTCCCATTCCAGCAATAATAGTCTCTCCTGTTTCTTGATCAGTAGAAACTTTGAAAGTAGGGTCTTCTTGTGAAAGTCTATTTAAAGCCATACCCATTTTTTCTTGGTCAGCTTTAGTCTTTGGTTCTATACGTAATTGGATAACTGGTTCAGGAAAGATTATTCTATCTAACTCAATCGGATGTCCTTCGTCACAAATAGTGTCAGAAGTTATAGTATCTTTTAAACCGACTGCAGCTGCAATTTCTCCAGCAAAAACTTTTTTCATCTCTTCTCTGTCGTTCGCATGCATACGTAATATTCTACCTATACGTTCTTTGTTTCTAGTTCTAGGATTATAGATGTAAGAACCAGCAGCTAATGTTCCAGAATAAACTCTAAAGAAAATAAGTTGACCAACAAAAGGGTCAGTCGCAACTTTAAATGCGAGAGCAGAAAAAGGTTCAGAATCAGAAGCATTTCTGATAATTGGTTCATCATTATTATCAGGATCTGTTCCTGTTATAGGAGGAATATCAAGAGGAGAAGGAAGATAATCAACAACTCCATCAAGTACTAATTGAACACCTTTATTTTTTAAAGCAGACCCAGCATAAACTGGAAAAATTTCATTATTAATAACTCCTTTTCTTAAAAGTTTTTTCAAAACAATCATATCTGGAATTTTACCTTCCAAATAATCATTCATCACTTGATCATCTTGTTCTACAATTTTTTCAATTAATTCATGATGATATTTTTCAGCATCAGCTTTTAGTTCTTCTGGAATTTCTTTTTCCACAACCTTATTTCCCATCTCTCCTTCAAAATAAAAAGCTTTCATTGTAAACAAATCTACAACTCCTTCATGCTTTTCTTCAAGTCCGATAGGAATTTGCATCCTAACAGCTTTTTTTGTTAAACGATCTAAAATCGTCGCATAAGAATGTTCAAAAGATGCTCCAGTTCTATCTAATTTGTTAACAAAACAAATACGAGGAACTTTAGCTTCGTCAGCATAACGCCAATTAGTCTCTGATTGAGGTTCTACTCCTGCTACTCCATCAAAAACAACAACAGCACCATCAAGTACTCGTAAAGATCTTTTTACTTCAACTGTAAAATCAATATGTCCAGGGGTATCAATAATATTAAAACGATGTTTTTTACTTTTATCATTCCCTGCATAAGAGGGCGTCCAAAAACATGTAACAGCAGCAGATGTGATGGTAATACCACGTTCTCGTTCTTGCTCCATCCAGTCAGTAATGGTTTCACCGTCATGAACTTCTCCTATTTTGTGTGATACCCCAGTATAAAAAAGTACCCGCTCGGTAGTAGTTGTTTTACCAGCATCAATGTGTGCGATAATCCCAATATTTCTAACCTTTTCTAGTGGATAATCTCGTTCCATCCCGTACGAAATAGGACGCGTACGCTTACGCTTCGTTGTCCTTTTTATTATTTATAATATATTTTACCATTTTCATAATTTTATTTATTTTATGCGTCCGCGATTTCGTTCGGGACCATATATTTATACTACCAAGCAAAATGAGCAAAAGCTTTATTGGCTTCAGCCATTTTGTGAGTATCTTCCTTCTTTTTAATAGCAGAACCTTCATTTTTTGAAGCAGCAATTAATTCATCTGCAAGTTTTAAATGCATAGGTCTGCCTTTTCCTTTACGAGCTGCATCACGAATCCAACGCATAGCAAGAGCAAGACGACGTTCAGATCTGACTTCTCTTGGTACTTGATAGTTTGCACCACCGATACGCTTCGAACGTACTTCAGTAAGTGGACCAGCATTTTTCATTGCTAAATCAAAAATTTCAAGCGGATTTGGATTACCTGTTTTCTCTTTAATTATATCAAAAGCTCTATAAATTATTTTTCTAGAAGTCTCTTTTTTCCCAGACCACATAACATAGTTAATAAACTTCTCTAATTTTTGAGAATTATAAATGAAATCAGGTTGAACTATATTTCTATTTTTTACTTTCCTTCGCATTTTTTATTCGTAATTCGTAATTGATAATTCTTAATTATTTCTTTGCTTCTTTAGGTCTCTTATTACCATAGAGTGATCTACTCTGCCTTCTTTTTTCGACTCCTTGTGTATCTAGCACTCCACGGACAATGTGATATCTGACTCCAATCAAATCTTTTACACGTCCTCCACGGAGCATAACTACAGAGTGTTCTTGCAAATTATGTCCTTCCCCTGGAATATAAGCCGTCACTTCCATGCCATTAGTCAAACGTACTCTGGCAATTTTTCGAAGTGCTGAGTTTGGTTTTTTAGGGGTCGTTGTTGAAACTTTCGTACAAACACCACGTTTAAAAGGTGCTGGGAAAAAAACTGGTCTATTTTTCAAAACATTAAATCCTCGCGCTAAAGCAACTGTTTTTGACTTAGCATGAGTTTTTACTCTATTTTTTTTAATTAATTGATTTATTGTTGGCATACACTTAAAATAAAAGAGCCCAAAGACTCTTAGTAATAATATAATATAAACTAGAAAAAATTGCAAATCCACCTCACCCTGCCTTCGGTACCCATCTACTTAATAAGGAGAGGAGCTGGAAGTGAAGTAATTTAAAACGCAAGCCCCCACACTTTATTTAAAGTGTCGGGGCAAGCCCTGTAATAAGGTTATATAAAAATATCAATATCGGATATAGATAGTCAACAAAAAAAACAATAAAAACTACGATTAAAATAAGTGAATATTGTTCAAAAAAAGAAATAATAGGATAAAAAGACCCTGGTAAAAGTGAAAAAAGTATCTTAGAGCCATCTAAGGGTGGAATTGGTACCAAGTTAAAAATTGCTAATCCTAAATTAATAAGAACGATAGAAGAAATTATAGAAATAAAACTTTCTGATACTACAGTACCTAAAGAAAAACGTAAAATAAGCCCAAATAAAACAGCCACAAAAATATTCACCAAGATTCCAGCAAAAGCTACAGCAATAGTTCCCCACTTTCTATTACTCAGATTATTGGGATTATATGGCACTGGTTTTGCCCAGCCAAACAAAAAAGGTGCATGCGATAAAACTAAGAGCAAAGGCAAAAGAACTGAACCAAACATATCTAAATGTTTGAGGGGATTTAATGTAAGACGTCCAGCATAAAGAGCCGTCTTATCACCGAAACGCAAAGCAACAAAACCATGAGAAACCTCATGAATAACTACAGACATGATAAGTATAGCTATAAAAAAAATTGTATCCATTTTTGTTTAGTTAAAAGTTCATAAAGTTTATAAAGTGTAAAGTATTCGAATTTTATTTACTTTCTACTTGATAACCTTCTACTTGATAAACTACTTAGTCTATGATAGCATACAAGAACTGTAATTACAGTGTCCCGTTAAAAAATCAACGGACCTGTATTAAGTAATGAGTATTATAATTTTAAATTTTTTAATGGGATGAAAACATGTGCAATAACAAAAAAAGGTTCAATCGTTGGTGGCGGGTATTCAAACAGAACTCGTGCCACTAAATTCAACCCTACTGGTAAAGTCCGAAAATACCCAAATCTTCAAAAAAAGAAAGTTTTTGTGCCTGAATTAAATAAAAGCGTAAATATAGAAATCTCCACTCGTGGTATGCGCACAATGACTAAAAATGGAGTTTACAAAACCCTCCTAAAGGCTGGCCTCGTAAAAGCAAAATAAAAACCATTAAAAAATTCGACCACAAGGGGCGGCAATATAACTATTAAAAGAATATAAGTTATGTTAGTATAGACATCTAGTCTTTTTATTTATAAATATCGTGACCACCTATAAATAATAATATAATTTCATTTTTCGTTAAATATTCAAAAACGATTCTTGTATTATAATTCACAGAAAAACTAAAACAACTAGAGAGTTTACCGTGAAGTTTGTGAACTTTTAGTATTTTGTGATTTTCATCATTTTTTAATAATTCTATTCTTTCAAAAACCTCATCAATCAATTCTTTCTCTAATTTATTTACTTGCTTAATAAATGTTACTTTGAAAGAGATTGTAAGCATAGTATTATTCAAATTTTTTCATAAGTTCTCTTAAGTCTCCTCTCAGTGTTGGCTCTCTTTGAGCTTTAAGTATAGTTTCTAAGACTTCATTTTCTTCATACTCTCTTAGGGCACGTCGAACGACATCGGCTTTGTTAGCACCTTTTCCATCTTGAACCATTCTCTCTATAAATTTTTCTAAATCCCCAGAAATGGGCACAGACAATGTAGTCATATTTTTATATTATGTGTTAATTTGTATGATAATCTAATATGATAATATCATATACTTAAAGAATACTGAAGTCAAGAGTTTTTTATTTAACCAAAAGACCATAACAAACAGAATCAGTTTTCCCAGGCATAGAAACAATGGTTTTATCTATTCCATAACATTTTGGAAAAACGACCCCTGGATAAGGTCCAAAAGAATATTTTTTAGGATAAAAAACAACAACTAATAAAATTAAAATTATAAAAACAATTATTTTTTTCATAAATAAATTATGTTCTTTTTTACACAAACGTCAATGCTATGCCCTTTTTGCCAGAACGGCCGGTGCGACCGATACGATGTACATATGTTTCGTAAGTTTGAGGAATGTCATAATTGATAACATGAGTCACGTCTGGGATATCTAGGCCTCTTGCAGCGACATCCGTCGCTATTAATATACTAATCTGATCTTTTTTAAATAAATCTAAAGTACGGATACGTTCACGACTTCTCTTGTCGCCATGGATACATCCCACTTTAAACCCTAAATGAGCAAGATCTTTTGTAAGAGTATCTACGCTGTGTTTCATTTCTCTAAAAATTAAAACTTTGTTTGATCCTTCTTTCTTTAATACTTCATGTAATTTTTCTAATTTTTCTTCTTTACTTCGTGTACGAATAACATCTTGATCAATATTTTTAGCAGTTTCTCCAGAAATCACAGAAATAAAAACAGGGTCTTTAAGAAATTCTGTCGTTAATTTTTTAACCTCTGCCGAAAGCGTCGCTGAAAAGAAAAGGGTCTGCCTATTTTCTTTTGGAACTTTAGAAAGTATAAAAACCATATCATCACGGAAACCCATATCAAGCATCCTATCTGCTTCATCAAGCACAACAGAATGACAAGTTGATAAATTTAAAACTTTTCTTATTATTAAATCTTTTATTCTTCCTGGTGTACCAATAACAAATGACACTCCTCTTTTTATTTCACTTATTTGTCTCATTATTGGAAGTCCACCAACACAAGATGCAGAGAAAATCCCTAAACCAAATGATAATGTCCGAAAATCAGAATCTATTTGCATAGCAAGCTCTCTAGTAGGAGCCATAATCAAAACAATTTCTCTTTTATTCTGTCCTTTTGTTTTTACAATTTTTTCAATAAGAGGAAGAATAAAAGCTGCTGTTTTACCTGTACCAGTATTTGCCATACCAAAAACATCTTTTCCATCTAATATAGATTTCATAGCTTGGTCTTGAATAGGTCTTGGATTTATAAATCCAGCTCTTGCTATATTTTTATGAATTTGTGTATCAAAAGGAAAATCAACGAAAGTATGTTTTGAAACATAAGGTTTTTCTTCTATGTGTTGACCTTTTTTAATGAAACGAGAAAAATCTATCCGTTCCGAAAAACCTCTCTTTTTAGGACGAATATTATTTCTTTTAAATTTACCACTAGTAAATTTACGAACAGGTTTTGATTTAGAACTAAATTTAAGAGTCCCAAATTTCTTTGGTTTTAATGAATTATTATTTTTATACATACTTGCCCGCTCTGGTCGCCCTTGGCGCTGCCTTAGGCAGATAAACCTCTGGCGGGATGGGTGTCACTCCCAATATGTAAATAGTCGAGAATGATGTATAAAGAATAGCATTTCGTCGTTAATTTGTCAAATTTGTTAAGTATGTTATAAAAGTTATAATAGAAACATATGAAAGCTTATTTAGATATTGTAAAAAATGTTTTAGAAAATGGTAAAAAAATTGAAACTCGCCAAGGTCCTCCAGCCTATACTATTGCTGGAACTATTTTCGAACACGATATGTCAAAAGGTTTTCCATTACTCACAACAAAAAAAGTCCCTCTACGTTTAATTGCAACTGAACTAGAATTTTTTATAAATGGAATTACAGACAAAAAATGGCTACAAGATAAAAATAATCATATTTGGGATGAATGGGCTAAACCCCAAAAAGCTCCATATGGACATAATGAAGCATCTAAAAAAAGAATGCTAGAAGAAAGAGATCTAGGACCAATATATGGTTTCCAATGGAGACATTTTAATGCACCCTATACAAATTATGACTCAGACTATACTAAACAAGGAATTGATCAACTAAAAAAAGTCGTCGAAATGTTAAAAACTAATCCCCGCGACAGAAGAATGATAGTCAGCGCTTGGAATCCATTACAATTTGATGAAATGGCTCTCCCTCCTTGCCATTATTCTTTTCAAATAACTACAATCGGCGATAAACTAAATTTAATGTGGAATCAACGTTCAGTCGATACAATGCTCGGACTCCCTTTTAATATTGCAAGCTATGCACTACTACTTCATCTTCTAGCAAAAGAAAGCGGATTTAAAGAAGGTAAACTCGTAGGATTTTTAGGAGATGTTCATCTTTTTGAAAATCACGTAGAGGGAGCAAAAGAACAAGTATCACGAGATCCAAATAAATATCCATTGCCAAAAATAGAAACAGGAAACTGGAAATCAATTTTTGATTGGAAATCTGAAGATACAAAACTTTTAGATTATCAAAGTTATGATAGGATCCCTTTTGAAATAGCAATTTAAGACTATTCTATAATTCTATAGAATATTAGAATAACAATTATTATGATTTCAATAATCTCAGCAATAGGTAAAAATAATGAGATAGGAAAAAAGAATGACCTTCTTTGGAATTTGCCGGCAGATATGAAACATTTCAGAGAAACGACCAAAGGACACACAGTAATAATGGGTCAAAAAACATTTGAATCCATCGGACACCCACTTCCAAATCGTAGAAATATCGTTATCACTCTTGATAAAAGTTATCTACGCCATGGCGTAGATGTAGTTCATTCAGTAAGAGAGCTTGAGAACCTATTAGATAAAAATATAGAAAATATTATCATTGGTGGAGGTATGGTTTATAAATTATTTATAGATAAAGCAGATAAACTTTATATTACACATGTAGACGGAGAGTTTCTTGAAGCTGATACATTTTTTCCAGAAATTGAAAAAAATAAATGGGAAAAAATAAAAAGTGAAAAATATTTAAAAGATGATTTAAATAAATACGACTTGGAATTTGTAGAATATATTAAGAAAGCTTCTTAATTATTTCATCTAATTTAGAATAAAATTCTTCTTTTGTCCCTTCGTTTAAAATAGTAAAATCAGCACGAGCTATTGGCCCTGCTTGATGCAAATTTTCTATTTGCGAATAATCACGAGAAATTGCATCTTCTCTGTTTAATGGGCGATGAGGTCGAGTTTCTATTCTTTTGATACGTTCCTCTGGAGAGGCATATATAGCAAGAACTTTAAAAGAATCTCCAAATTCTTTTTTAAATTCTAAATATTCTTCCCAACTATATAAACTTTCTACTAAAACATTTGGCGATTCTGGTAAATTCTTAATTTTTTCTATAGTCCGATCAGCATAAATAAGTTGTCCAAATTCTTCACGTAGTCTTTCTCTGGTTTTTCGCTCATTAGCTTCATTTATTTCTAAATTAATTCTCTTCATCTCATCAAAAGTAACATCACCAAAATAAACTTTCGGCCAACCGATTGTTTTCATTAAATATTCGACTGCTTCTGTTTTCCCAGATCCAAACAACCCAACTATGGCTAGAATTATTTTTTTATCCATAATTACATATCCTTATAAGTCTGCATATCGCCTAAAATTATTAATTTAATTTTTGCTTGTTTAAAAATTTCTTTTGTTCTTTTTGCACCATGATAATCTTTCAAGGCAACCACCCGTATAATTCCAGAATTAATAATACTCTGTGCGCATTTATAACACGGCGTCATTTTGCAATAAACCGTGCCCCCTTCAATTGCGACTCCTATTCTTGCAGCATTATTTATAGCATTTTGTTCTGCATGTGATGTTCTGATGCAATGACGAGATTCTGTTCCATCTTCATTTATAACAGTATGCATTTCGTGTCCAACTTCATCACAACTTGGCAATCCTGCCGGAGCTCCAACATACCCTGTAGATAGGATTCTTTTGTCTTTCACAATAACAGAACCAGCTCTCCCTCTATCACAAGTCCCGCGAGACCCAACCATTTCTGTTAATTGCAAAAAATACTCATCCCAAGATGGTCTTTTGTGTTTTGTAATTTTTTTATTAGTTTGCTTCATTATTTTACTAAAAGCTAAAAGCTATCGCCTACCCTTCAATATACTACCAAAAAGTGGTAAATACAAATCGTCTTTTGGATTAATAAGAAGTTCTTTTTTATTAATTTTATTAGCAAATTCAATTGGGACATCAGTCATCAATGCAAGTGGTTGCTGTTCCTTCCCCTCACCCATACAAAGCACTACGGAGGTCGCTAAACTATCCGCAACATCAGTCCGAGACATTTTTAAAACCCTACCAAAAATATCTTTCTTGCCACGATAATCACGAATACCTTTAAACCCAGCATAACCGAGAGATACTCCAACTATACCTGCTCGAAGTGGAAAAATCCTACTATCAGTGATAAGTATACCAAGATTTTTTATCTTAAATATTTTCTTTAAATCCTCTCTTATTTTTTTCGCAGATTGAAAACTATCTTTAGGAAGAAGAATGAGTTTACCTTTAGCGTTGGATTCATCAATACCAGCTGAAGACATGACCATGCCATCCTTTATAGTAAGCCAAGTGAGTTTAGTTTTAATTGCAAAATCACTTTCTTCTTTTATCAATTTTATTTTTTGAGCTTTATTCTTATATAAAACTACTCTCCCCTCTGAAAGAGCCACAATTTTTGAAGTTATAACTAAAACAGAATTCTCAGGAATCCTTTTTATATATTTGAGAATAAATTTAAGTAAGTTTTCATCTTCCTTAAATATTTTTGTTTTTACTACTTTGATTCTCATTGTTATTTTCACCTGCCCCCGATACATCGTGAGGACGGGCAGATCCTCCTCTTAATAAGCGTATTCCTATATATGAAAGCGGGGTATAAAAGAAACCCATTAACACTTTATAAATCCACCATGGTATGGTAATGGCAATGATAACGGAAAGAGGGTATATTCCCCAAAAAGCCACAAGAGAAAAAATAGCACTATCTAGAAACTGAGACCACACATTTGACAAGTTAGAACGAATCCAAAAATGTTTTTCTCCTATTCTTTTCTTAAAGAAAAAGAAAGCAAAAACATCTTGATATTCTGCAATAACAAAAGCAAGCAATGAAGCGATAGAAAAACGTAAGGACAAACTAAAAACTTGATTAAACCCATCCTTTACCCAAAGTGCGTTTCCTGACCAAGGCATTATCTGGGAAACTATTGTATAAATCAGGAAAATAAACGTACTCACAAAACCAGCTAGAACAAATAATTTAGCCATCCTCTTACCATATACTTCTCCAATTATGTCCGTCATCATAAAAACAAATGGAAAGAAAAAAACAGCTACCGATAAGTGTGTATCAAAAAGAAAGGGCATCAGCTTGATGCCTAGTGTATTAGCAGCAATAAGTGAAGTAATATAAAGAGTTAGACAAATGAGAATTTTTTTATAATCCTTTTCTGTAAGCTGTTGCATAATTAATTAGTGGCTAGGTTCTAGTCTTTAACTTCTATACCCATAGAGCGAGCAGAACCCATAATGATTCTGACTGCTCCTTCCATATCTTTTGCATTTAAATCTTTCATTTTTTTTTCAGCAATTTGTTGTGCTTGGGCACGGGTTATTTTTCCAGCCTTTTGAGTAATATTTTTGCCTGACCCTTTTTCTACTCCCGCCGCTTTAAAAATAAGTCCTGAAGCTGGAGGAGTTTTCACGATAAAATCATAACTTCTATCTTCATAGACTGTAATATTAACAGAAACTTTATCACCAACCATTTTTGAAGTCGCAGCATTAAATTTAGTAACAAAATCTCCTATATTAATACCAGCCTGACCCAAAGCAGGTCCTAATGGGGGTGCGGGTGTAGCTTTTGCTGCTTCTATCTGTAATTTTATTTTTTTTGTTATTTTTTTTGCCATATGACTGATTTTTAAGGAGCATAACGACTATAAAAATCGTTACCAGCCAATAATTTATACCTTATTTGTAATACAACTAAACATAATTTATACCCAAACAATCTATCATAACATCATCATTTAATCAATAAATTAAGGCGAATTAAAAAATTATATTCACTATGTTCATTAATTTTTTATGTTTTCTTAACTTGCAAGAAATCGAGTTCTACTGGCGTCTCACGGCCAAACATTGAAATAAGTACTTTAACTTTTCCTCGTTCTTCATCCACTAAATTTACTTTTCCTTCAAGGTCTTTAAACGGACCATCAACTATCAAAACTGTCTCATCTATCGCAATATCAATATTATGTTTAGTCGTACCCGTATTCATTTTCTTAAAAAGATATTCTACTTCTTCACTTTTAAGAGGAACTGGATTTACTCCAGCACCAACGAAACCAGTAACACGTGGAGTATTTCGAACAACATACCAAGAATCATCTGTAACAATCATATCTACCAAAATATAACCTGGATAAATTTTTTCCTCCACTTCTACACGTTTACCTGCTTTTATTTTTATTTTTTTTTCAATTGGTACAATAACATTAAAAATCTTGTCATTCATACTTAAAGAATCAATACGTTGTTTCAAATTACGAAGAACAACATTCTCATATCCAGCGTAAGTATGAATAGCATACCAATTTCTAGTACCTTGTATTTCTTGTTTCATAGTAATTTTAAAAAGAAATTATTGTCTGTAACCCTTGTAAGAAGATAAAATCAAAAACACCTAAAAAGTAAGCTATCAAAATAGACAACACTATTACTATTAAAGTAAAATAAATAGTCTGGCGTCTATTTGGCCAAATAACATGTTTCAATTCTATTTTTGTTTCTTCTAAATATTCTTTTATTTTTGACATCGAATTAGTTTAGTTGCTTCAAAATAGAGTCTTATACTCTATCTAGCTAGTTTTTAATATTTTTACCTAGAACCTAGAAGCTAAAACCTAACTTTACTAAAAAGCCCCCTTTCAAGGGCTTTTTTTATATTACTCTTTTCCTAAAATTAGTCAACTAAAACTCAAACTCTTTGGTTTTTTTCTCTTGTGCTTCTTCTTCAAGTCTTTTTTTCTTTCCAGTTTCGGCAAGTTCTAGTTCTTTAAGAACCTTTCTAAAGATTTCTTTAGTTTTTCCTTCTGTTTTATCCCAATTAATCATTCCTACTTGATCACTAGAATCATAAAAACCATAAAATCCCAATTCTGCTAATTTGTTTTTTATAAATGTATTAGTTGCTCCTGCCTCTTTTATCTCATCTATCTTATGATAGTTAATCTCACAAAAAGATATGTTATTTGTTTTATCTAAATACTTCAATAATAGTTTCTCTGGTGTAATCTTAATAGGAAACACAAGCCCAGGTTTTCTTAAATTCTCGGGAAGTTTTATCATTGCTTTTGTTAAATCCCCTAGTTCGGGATCTTCTTCAGACAACAAGGTCTCTTTATGTAGTTTAATGTATGTAGCTAAATCTTTCGTCCGACCCTCGTTTTCCAATTTATTCTCCAAATCAACCATTTCTTCTTTTTTGCCTATCAAAACCGCCGCTCCGGTATCAACTTCTTGACTCTCCCAGCCCTCTTGATTTATCTTATTTTTTATTTCCTTGGCTTCCTTACTATCAGAAACCCACTCAAATTTAGACATAATATATAGTTTTATTAATTAATAATTATAATTAGACCTGAACTTTTATTATATAACTAA
>Ga0210044_10001769_pt1 | contig 32853 bp, 32 predicted proteins | sample CryGey13umfilter_2_FD_183959 | JGI IMG/M metagenome (GOLD analysis project Ga0210044, IMG submission 183959) | Groundwater microbial communities from aquifer in Utah, USA - Crystal Geyser 4/9/14 3 um filter (SPAdes) (version 2) | ecosystem: Environmental > Aquatic > Deep subsurface >...
TAGCCGATGCTGTTGGCGGCCGTCACCGCGATCTTGCCCAGCTCTTCCCGCGCCCGTTGATCGAGAGCGGGTGATGGGGCCTCCTCCACCAGCTTCTGGTGCCGACGCTGGATCGAGCACTCGCGGTCACCCAGGTGAATCACGTGGCCCAGGCTGTCGGCCAGCACCTGGATCTCGATGTGCCGCGGCCGGGCCACGTAGCGCTCGACGTAGACGCTGGGATTGTTGAACGCCGCCTTGGCCTCGGCCCGAGCCATGTTCCAGGAGCTGACCAGCTTCCGCTCGGACTCCACGATCTTCATTCCCCGACCACCGCCGCCGGCGGCCGCCTTCAGGATCAGGGGGTATCCGATGCTCTCCGCCGCTGACAACACCTCCTTCTCGGTGTGCAGCACACCGGTGCCAGGCAGCACCGGAACTCCGGCGGCGGCCATCAGACGGCGCGCCTCGACCTTGTTCCCCATCCTGCGCATCAGCTCCGGCCTGGGCCCGATCCAGCGCAGCCCGCTGCGCTCGCAGACCTCGGCAAACTCGGCGTTCTCCGCCAGAAACCCATACCCCGGGTGCACCGAGTCGGCCCCCGTCACATCGGCGGCGCAGATGATGGAGGAGATGTTGAGATAGGAGGCGGCGGCAGCGGGCGGACCGATGCACACGGACTGGTCGGCGAAGCGCACGTGGAGCGCGTCGGCATCTGCTGTGGAGTGGATCGCGACGGTGGTCAACCCGAGCTCGCGACACGCTCGTATCACACGCAGCGCGATCTCCCCCCGGTTGGCGACGAGTACCTTCTTCAGCATCGGTCAGGCGATGGGGATGACGCGGAACAGGGATTGACCGAACTCCACGACCTCGGCGTTCTTGCCCAGGATCTCGACGATCTTGCAGTCGCTCTCGGCCTCGATCTCGTTCATCAGCTTCATCGCCTCGACGATGCACAGCACCTGCCCCTTCTTCACCATCTGGTTCGCCTCGACAAAGGGTGGGGCGTCGGGACTCGGGGCTCGGTAGAACGTGCCGACGAAGGGCGACGTGATGAGCGCGGAGCCATCGTCGAGCTGGGCCGCGCCGTCCCCCTCCGGCTGCGCGGCCACCATCGGAGGCGTCGGCCGCGCCTCGGACTGGGGCGCCACGCTCTGGAACGGCATCGAATCGGGCCTGCCCCGCTCCCGGCGGATGCGCAGACGCTGGTTCCCGCTGTCCAGCTCGAGCTCCGACAGGTCGTACTGATGGACCATCCGGGCCAGGGCCTTGATCTCTGCCAGCGCGAGCGGAGCGGCGGACCGGGTTACCTTGCGTGATGCCATTTTCTTCTCCTCACAGCACCCTCGCACAGGGGCCTGTGTGGCTGGTACGGTTGTGTCGAGGACGAACGGGCGCGGACCTTAGAGTTCCGACAGCAACTGTGGAGCAGCCATCCTCATCAGGAACCTTCCCTTGCCGAAGTTTCCATCGGGTTTGAGCGCCACTCCGAGGAAGTACTCCTCGTTCAGCACGCGGATGACGAAGGTCAGGCTGTCGCTGCGGATCGCCACCTCCTGCAGCGGCCCGACCTCCAGCAGCTCGGCCGCCTTGCGTACCTGGCCCAGGACGAAGGAGTACTCCATGCTGATGGTGTTGACATCCACCTCGCCATCGCGGCACACGGAATCCACGGCGATGCCGTCGAACCCCATGAGGATGCCCGCCACGGCGCCGTCGCAGTTGTTGATGATGTTCTCCAGACTCTCTCGGAACATGGCGTCCCCCTTTTACACTGCAACAAGAAGGCAAGTCAAGCCGCGCCAGGGTGGGGCGAACAGGCGCTCGACACCCGATCACGCTACTTGCGCTTGGCGCGCTGGAACCGGCGGCCAAACAGCCCCTTGCGCTCGGGCAGCTCCTCCCCCATTTCCTCGCTCACCTGGCGCAGCAGGTCCTTGGCCCGATTCGACAGCTTCTTCGGCACATCCACCTGGAACCGCAAGATCTGATCGCCACGCCCGCGGCCGTCGAGGCGCGGGACACCCGCGTTCCGCAGCACCATCACCTCGCCGGACTGTATCCCCGCCGGGATCTCGACCTCCTGCTCGCCCTTGATCACCGGAACGGTCACCATGCCGCCCAGCGCCGCCAGGGGGAAGCTGATGTGGACGTCGACGAACAGGTCCGGCCCCTCCCGGTGGAGACGCTCGTCCGCCTCCACGTGCAGGTTCACGTACAGGTTGCCCGGCACCCCACCCTGGCGCGCCTGCTCGCCCTGACCCGACAGCCGCAGCGTCTGTCCGTCCTCCACCCCACCCGGAACCGTGATGTTCAGCGTGTCCTCGCGCTGCTCCACGCCGCTGCCGGTGCACTTCGTGCAGGGGTCCTTGATCGTCTTCCCCTCGCCACGGCACTCGGGGCACGGAGAGCTGATCATGAAGAAGCCCTGGCTGTGAACCACCTGGCCCTTGCCGCCGCAGGTGGCACACATCACCACGCCGCTCCCTTCTGACGCCCCGGTCCCGCCGCAGGCCTGGCACCTCACCTGGCGCGTGACCTGAACCTCCTTGTGGCAGCCTTCCGCCGCATCGAGGAAGGTCAACAGCAGGTCCACCTCGAGGTCTGCACCGCGGGCGCGGCGGGTGCGGCCAAAGCCGCCGAAGCCGCCGAAGATGTCACCGAACAGGTCACCGAAGGAGGAGAAGATGTCCTGCACGTTGTTGAAACCAGAGAAGCCGGCCATGGACGGCCCCTCGGCACCATAGCGATCGTACAGCCGACGTTTCTCGTCGTCGGAGAGCACCTGGAACGCGTTGGAGATCTCCTTGAAGTGCTCCTCGGCCTCCTGATTGTCGGGGTTGCGGTCGGGGTGGTACTTCAGGGCGAGCTGTCTGTAGGCCTTCTTGATCTCGTCCTTGTTTGCGCCTCGGGCGATCCCGAGCAGCTCGTAGTAGTCCGTGTGCGGCAAGACGGCCCTCACTGTGATGCGTGCACTCGTCGACCGGTGCGGGGGGTAACCTAAGCACCGTCAATCGAGGTGTCAAGATCCGGGGCTGGAAAACGAATCGGTTCCGGTGGGTTGCCTGCGTCAAGGTGGGTCGGGGGCCAGGTAGTCCACGAGACAGGCCGCCATGGCCGACTGACGCCAGCGCACGACCGGCATCTTGCGCACCCGACCGGCGAGAAAGGTGAACAACAGCACCCGCCCGTCACCCCCCGCCGCATAGCCGCTGAGACAGGAGGAACCGCTGAGCGTCCCGGTCTTGGCCCGGACGCGACCCCGGGCCCGGCTGCGCACCAGTCGCCGCCGCAGTGTCCCGTCCACCCCGGCCAGCGGCAGCGCCGACAGCAGCTCGGGTTGCAGTCCGAAATCGCGGTAGATTCCCTCGAGGACGCCGACCATGTCCACGGGGTGGATCGAGCTGCGGCGCGACAGGCCGCTGCCGTTTTCCAAAAATGTGCTCTGTGGCTCGACGCCCAGACGCTTGAGATAGCGCCGGACCGCTCGACGCCCCTTGTCCATCGTCGCGGGCCAGCCGAACCGATCCGCCCCCAGGGCCAGCAGCAGATGCTCGGCCACCACGTTGGAGGAATGCTTGGTTCCGGAGCGAACGATGGCGTTCAGCACCGGGGATCGATCGGACAGCAGGCGTGTGGCGGTCGGGGGCACCCGTCTCGACCCCACCCGGGGATCCACCTCGATCCCCGCCGCTCGGAGCAGACGGATGAAGGTGTAGCCGGTGAACAGCGCCGGGTCGTAGACTCGACGCCAGAAGGTGCGTGTCTTGCTCCCCAGCTTGATCTGCCCACCCACCGTGACCCAGGTGGCGCGACCTTGGGGGTGAGTCGAGACGCGGAGCCGCGTGGCCTTCGAGCTGCCGCAAACGAGCGACTTGAGCCGAACGTACTCCGACTCGGGCGTCACCCGGACCACCGGCGGCTCCCCCGCTCTCGTCGGCGGCGTCACGGCGATGTGGACCACGTTGTGATCCAGCGACAGCGCGCCGACCCCCGCGCGGAACGGATGCGACGAGCGGAACCGCCGGAACCCGGGGGGATCGGTGGGACCCACATACGCGGACAGATCGAGGTACAGCGGCCCGCGGATCCGTCGCACGCCCATGCCGCGCAGCCTCCGCGCCATCTCGACCAGGCGCGCCGTGGAGAGTGAGGGATCGCACGCGCCTCGCAGGTAGAGCCCCCCCTGCAACACTCCACGGCGTAGCTCGCCGAACAGATCGGTGGCGAAGCGATAGCCCGGACCGAGTCGATCCAGCACGGCAGCCGCGGTGATGAGCTTGATGTTGGATGCCGGGTTGAAGCCCAGATTGGCGTTACGGCTGAACAGCACTCGCCCGCCCGGGAGCTCCTTGACCACCACCCCCCAGCGTCCAGCGCGCCCGGGCTTGACCTGGCGCTCCAGGCACTGGCGCAGCTTCGTGGCGTTGTCCACGACCGTGTCCGCGGCCGCCCCTGGTCCGGCCGACACCAGACACCACAGCACGACAACGGACAGTCCGGTGGGGCAGGGTGAACAGGAGAGATTTGAGAGGAGCTTTGGCACGCGTCGCTCCCACGTCGTTAGCACAGGTGCATCGCACCGGTCCACTGGGCCGGGACACAGATTCCGGGGAGAGCTTGACAGACCGGCGTTCAACGCCATACAAGCGAGGATTGGAGGTAGGTATGTCTGGCAAACCCGAAGCGCTGTTCGACAAACGAATCGTCACCCGCAACATCAATCGCGGCCGTGTGGCCCGCAAGGAATACGAGCAGTTCCTCAAGGGACTGAAGGATGCCACCGAGAAGGCCGTCCCGATGTTTGCCGACGAGGATCGCGAGACCGGGCGAGACGAGGACTAGCCGCGGTCCTGGAGGGAGCCATGGCCGAAGACCAGGAAGACCGGGAAGACCGGGAAAACAAGGAACAGAAGGGATTCACGGTCCACGATCGCCGCGGCTTCGAGCCCGACGGGACCGTTCGTGAACAGTCGGAGCCCGCGGGATGGCAGGCCGCCTCGGACCAGAGCCAGAAGCTGCCCGAGATCGACTTCTCCACCCTGCTGCTCTCGCTCTCCACCTCCGCCATGGTGCATCTCGGCGAGGCGCCGAACCCCGATGGATCACGGCCCACGGACCTGGTCCTGGCCAAGCAGACCATCGACATCATCAGCATGTTGAAGGAGAAAACCACCGGCAACCTGACCGCCGAGGAAGAACGGCTCCTGGCGGAGTTGCTGTACGATCTGCGGCTGCGCTACGTGGCCGCGGCCCGCGCCTGATGTGCCGTGTCGGGCGCTGGGTGCTCCTGGCGGCGCTGGTGCTGACCCCCGGCTGCCGCAAGCGCATCCAGGCCGAGCTGCCCTCAGACCCGTCGCCCCAGCCGGTCAAGATCCTCTACCCCACCGCGCCCGGCAGCTTCGTCAAGCTGGTGCAGCAGGTGAGGGAGGCCGTGGTCCAGGTCCACACCGACGTCGCGGTGCGCGGGGGCCCCGGTGACTGGTTTCCGGCTGACACCTCGCTCCTGAGCCCACTGCAGCAGGACATCACGAGCCGCACCCAGCGCAGCCTGGGCAGCGGGTTCATCATCGACGAGCGGGGCACGGTGCTGACCAACGCACACGTGGTGGCCAAGGCCAAGCAGCTCTTCGTCCAGATCCGGGACGGATTGGACCTGAAGGCCAGCGTGCTGGGGCAGGACGAGCGATCCGACCTGGCGTTGCTGAAGGTGGAGCTTCCATCGGGGCTGAAGGTCAAGCCGCTGCGGCTCGGCAACTCGGACCAGCTGCAGCCAGGGGAGTGGGTCGTGGCCCTGGGGAATCCGTTCGGTCTGGGCCCCACGGTGAGCGCCGGGGTTGTCAGCGCCCGGGAGCAGGGTGGGGGGCCCATGGGCCAACCGGGCTACTGGGGCTACATCCAGACCGACGTGGCCATCAACCCCGGCAACTCGGGTGGCCCGCTGTGCAACGTGATCGGCGAGGTGGTCGGCGTGGCCACCGCGACCGAACAGAACAGCCTCGGCCTCGCGGTCCCGATCAGCCTGGCCAAGAAGATCATGCCCATCCTGCGCCGCGACGGAAAGATCGTGCGCGCCTGGGTCGGGATCTACATGAAGCAGGTCACACCGCAGATGGCCCTCGCCGCCGGGCTCAAGCAGCCCGCGGGGGGCATGGTGGACACGGTGATCCCGCACGGGCCTGCCGACCGCGCCGGCCTGCGCGCCGGTGACATCATCACCGCTTTCGACGGCAAGCCGGTGGCGCGCGCCGAGGAGCTGCCCTGGCTGGCGTCCCTCAGCGGTGTGGGGCGTCAGGTGCAGATCAAGGTGCTGCGCGACGGCAAGGCGATGACCTTCCGGCTGCAGACAGAGCCCATGCCCCAGTGACTCGCCATCCCGGCGAGGAGGCGAGCCGCGGCGGTGGGGCCAGTGCGGAGCAGACAGATGAAATTCGACAGCTTCACCGTCAAGGCCAAGGAGGTGCTGGTCCAGGCCCAGATCAACGTCCGCACCCTGGAGCAGCAACAGGTCGAACTGGAGCACCTGCTGCTGGCGATGATCGACGAGTCGGACGGCGTCCCGGTGGCGATCCTCGAGGAGCTCGGCTGCAACCTCAAGGCGATCCGCGGCCAGGTGGAGCGGGAGCTGCCCCGCTTTCCGCGGGTCAAGGGCGGCGAGGTCTACCTCGGGCCCGAGGTGCTCCACGTGCTGAACGTGGCGGAGCGCGAGGCGCACCGGATGCGGGACCAGTTCATCGGTCCCGAGCACCTGCTGGTGGGAGCGACGGAGGAGCCGCGCTCCGCGGCGGGCGCGATCCTGCGTGAGGCCGGGGCCACCGCCGAGCGCGTGCGGCCGGTGATGGAGCGGATCCGCGGCGGCAAGCCGATCGAGACCGCCGAGGACGACACCATCCCCAACGCCCTGAAGCGCTTCGCCCGCGACCTGTGCCAGCTGGCGGCGACGGGTCGCGTCGATCCGGTGATCGGCCGCGACCGTGAGATCCGGCGTGTGGTCCAGATCCTCTCCCGGCGCACGAAGAACAACCCCGTGCTGGTGGGCGAGGCCGGTGTGGGCAAGACCGCCATCGTGGAGGGGCTCGCGCACCGCATCCTGGCCGGTGACGTCCCACGCTCCCTCGCCGGACGCAAGCTCATCGCCCTGGACATGGGGGCGCTGGTGGCGGGGGCGAAGTTTCGGGGCGAGTTCGAGGATCGGATCAAGAGCGTGCTGAAGGAGATGGAGCGGGCTCAGGGCGAGTACCTGCTGTTCATCGACGAGCTGCACACCATCGTCGGGGCCGGGGCCGCGACGGGCGGGATGGACGCCGCCAACCTGCTGAAGCCAGCCCTGGCCCGGGGCGAGCTGCACTGCATCGGGACCACCACGCTCGACGAGTACCGCCGCTACATCGAGAAGGATCCGGCGCTGGAGCGTCGCTTCATGCCGATCGTGGTCGAGGAGCCGGACCAGGTGGGGGCGGTGGCGATCCTGCGCGGGCTCAAGGAGCGCTACGAGGTGCACCACGGCGTTCGCATCATGGACTCCGCGATCCAGGCGGCCGTCAGCCTGTCCCGCCGCTACATCACCGGCCGCTGCCTGCCGGACAAGGCCGTGGGCCTGATGGACGAGGCCGCGAGCCGACTGCGGATCGAGATCGACAGCGTCCCCACGCCGCTGGACGCGCTGCGGCGGCGCGTCACCGGACTGGAGATGGAGCGGTCCGCGCTGAGCAAGGAGACTGACGTCGACGCGGTGAAGCGCCGGGAGCAGATCGAGGCCGAGGTGGTGCGGGTGCAGGCCGAGGAGCAGGCGCTGGCCACGCTCTGGCAGCGGGAGCTGGAGTCGATCCGGGCGGTGCAGGGCCTCAAGGAGCAGATGCAGCATACCCACCTCGCCGAGCTGGAGGCGACCCGCGCCGGGGACCTGGACCGCGCCGCACAGCTGCGCTACGGCGAGCTGCCGGAGCTGACCAGCCGGCTGACCCAGGCGCAGCAGGCGATGGGCGCCATCGATCCCGAGCAGCGCATGCTGAAGGAGGAGGTGGCGGAGAGCGACATCGCCGAGGTGATAGCCGACTGGACCGGCATCCCGGTGGCGCGCATGATGGAGGGCGATCGCGAGAAGCTGCGGCGCATGCCCCAGCGACTACAACAGCGCGTGGTGGGGCAGGACCGCGCCATCGAGCTGGTGAGCGCGGCCGTCAAGCGCGCCCGCGTCGGGTTGCAGGATCCACAGCGACCCATCGGATCGTTCCTGTTCCTGGGTCCCACCGGCGTGGGCAAGACGGAGCTGGCGAAGGCGGTGGCCGAGTTCCTGTTCGACGACGAGCAGGCCATGGTCCGCCTGGACATGAGCGAGTTCATGGAGAAGCACTCGGTGGCCCGGCTGGTGGGGTCGCCGCCAGGGTACGTCGGCTTCGACGACGGCGGTCAGCTCACGGAGGCCGTGCGGCGCCAGCCCTACACCGTGGTGCTGCTGGACGAGGTGGAGAAGGCGCATCCCGACGTGTTCAACATCCTGCTCCAGCTGCTGGACGATGGCCGCCTCACCGACAGCCACGGCAAGACCGTGGACTTCCGCAACGTGGTGGTGATCCTGACCTCCAACATCGGCTCGAGTCAGATCCTGGAGCTGGCAGGCGACGACGTGGCCATCGAGCGTGAGGTGAGCGCACGCCTGCGCGACCACTTCCGTCCCGAGTTCCTCAACCGCCTGGACGAGTACGTGATCTTCAACGGCCTGGCACGGGAGCAGATCCGTGCGATCGTCGACATCCAGCTCCGGCGGGTGCTGGATCGCGCGCTGGAGAGCAACATCACGCTGCAGATCGGCGACGACGCTCGACAGCTGCTGGCCGAGGCGGGATTCGAGCCGGCCTACGGCGCCCGTCCGCTCAAACGATGCATCCAGCGCATGCTGCTGGACCCGCTCAGCGATTTCCTGCTGCAGCCGACGTTCGCGGCCAACGCGCCAATTCGGGTGGAGCTCTCGGGGTCGCGCCTGAATCTGGTGCAGTGACCGTTCGGTCGCCCGCCCGGTGAACCCATGGGTCAGAAGGTGACGTACAGGCCGGTTCCCTTGCCCGCCTCCAGCACCTTGCGGATCGGCTCGGCGACGCGATGCCCGAGCTCCTCGTGCAGCTCGCGCAGCGTACGCAGGTTCCGCGCCACCTCCTCGGGGGTCTGGAAGTAGCTGCCACTGCGGCCGGGGTCGAACGGTGCGTGCTCCGGGCCCTCGACGTGACCCAGCACGAGCGCCCCATCACCGAGATACTCGGCCAGCTGCTCGTCGATGGTGGACCACGACGCGCCGAAACCGATATCGTCCTGCGGGTCGTAGTACTTGGTCAGCCCAAAATCGCCGTACTCCTGGACATCGCCGCTCTCGAGCAACGAGCGCCAGGTGGGGGGCAAAGGCTTCCCCTCGTAGGGATCGGTGAGCTGCTTGCGATTGGTCTCTATGAACTGCTCCAGCGCGGCGGTGGTAGCGGTGGACAACGCCTGCACCAGCAGATCCTTGTACTCCACCTCGAACGCGCGGTGGTCGAAGACGTAGGCCCTGTGCTCCATGTTCATGCGCTCCATGCTCCCGGGCCCTCCACCTGAGGTGGGGCTCAAGAGCCATAACTAACCCGCCTGTTGTTCGAGCGCCAGAGTATTGTGCGGAGACTGTCACTGCAGGGCCGGCACACCGTGGTCCAGCAGCAGGAAGGCCTCGTGGGCCAGCTCGATCAGGTTGAGCCGCCCCCCGGACTCCAGCCACAGATCCAGCGCCGCGCGGATCAGCCCCATCACCGCCCCGGCCACCATCCGGTGTAGCGGTTGTGGGTCCCCCCGACTCAGGGCCACGGCGATGACCTGCTCCCAGTGCCAGTCGTGCTCGCGGTCCCGGGCCCTCAGGGTCGGGTGACGTCGGACCAGCTGCTCCAGGGCCACCACCTCCTGGAGCTGCACCATGAGCTCACCCGCCATCACGAGGAAGGCGCGCCGCACCGCCTCGTAGGGCGTCTCGTGCGCCGGGCCCTGACGGACCAGCTCGTCGAACCGGGCGAGCCGCTGCTCCCGATATGGAAACGCCAGCGACTCCTTGGTCGGGAAGTAGCGAAAACAGGTTCTGCGAGAGACATGGGCGCGCCTGGCAATCTGGTCCATCGAGGTCTGGTCGAACCCGAGGCTCACGAAGAGCTCCCAGGCCGCTCGCACCAGCCGGACCCGCGTCTCTTCCTTGTGCCGGGCTCGTCTCCCGGTAGTGGCAGATGATGCCGGATCGTCTAACGCATTTGACGACATTCATGAAAGCATTAATAGATACAGTGGCAATGTCAACTCTAATATTGACACCCGGTGTCTTATTTGCTAGATGCAGGGGATGGAACAGACCCGCTTCGAGTCGCACCATGCGCTGACCCGCCTTCCGTACTTCGAGCGGCTGGAGCCAGGCTGGCTTCGCCTCGACCCGGCCCTGGGCCCGGCCATCGACGTTCACACTCACCTGGCGCTGGCCTTCCTCGGTCCGATGCGCGTGGACCTGAACCGGGCGTACCCACGCACCGAGCACTACCTGGGAATGGACCACCCGGTGGATCTCGACGTCTACGCCAATCGGAACTTCACTCCCGACGACCTCCGTCGGATGAAGCTGGATCTGATCCTGCTGAGCATGACCTCGCGCGGCATGCGGCGCACGCACACCCTGCCCAACCTGCTGCGCGAGATGCGGGCGCTGAGCATCGCGCACTGCGTGCTGTTGCCCATCGATCTGCCCCTGATCTCGGACAACGCGGGAGCCTACCTCACGGTGAGTCGAGGCCACGCCGAGGTGGTGTGTTTCGGTTCGGTGCATCCCTTCTCCCGCGGCCTCGCCGCCCGCCTCGACCGGCAGCGTGCGATGGGGGCTCGTGGGATCAAGTTCCATCCCGCGAGCCAGATGATCGCTCCCGACCATCCCCGGGCGATGACGCTGTACCGCCTGTGCGCGGAGCGCCACCTCCCGGTGCTGTTTCACTGCGGCCCGGTGGACATCGAACCGGCGGCCGGGCGCCGGCGGAGCCAGGTCCGGCTGTACGAGCCGGCCATCGCCAACAACCCCGACACCACCTTCGTTCTCGGACACTCGGGGGCGCTGCAGTTCGACCTCGCGCTGGACCTGGCCCGGCGCTACGACAACGTCTGGCTCGAGTCCTCCAGCCAGTCGCTGACCAACGTTCGACGGCTGGTGGCCGACGGGCCGCCACGGCGGGTGCTGTTCGGCAGCGACTGGCCGTTCTACAGCCAGGCGATGTCCCTGGCCAAGGTCCTGCTGGCCACCGAGAGTGCACCCGACGCTCGACGCGCCATGATGTTCGACAACGCCGCGCGGCTGTTTGGCCTCGCCTGACCCGAAGGAGACACCATTGGAGACCACAGGTTCCCCCCTGAAATGCCCGAGGACAGGCCTCCAGGGGACAGGCTCGCTCCGCGCGCAATTCAAGCGTCTGCCACGGCAGGGGCAGCTCGGGTCCGACGTGCTGCAGACCATGAGCCAGCTTCGCGCCGATGACGTCAAGTGGCGCGAGGGCAAGGTCTGGTCGCTGGTGTTCCATGGGGGCGAGGAGCTGGAGCAGTTCCTGACCCGGGCCTATGCCCTGTTCTTCTCCGAGAACGGCCTCAACCCCACGGCCTTTCCCAGCCTGCGCAAGTTCGAGACCGAGGTCGTGGCCATGACCGCCTCCCTGCTCTCGGGCACCGACCAGACCGTGGGCAACATGACCACCGGCGGCACCGAGAGCATCATGATGGCGGTGAAGACGGCGCGCGACTGGATCGCGGCCCGGGGCCTGCGCTCGACGCCCGAGATGGTGCTGCCCGTCACGGCCCACCCGGCGTTCGACAAGGCCGCCCACTACTTCGGCGTCAAGCCGGTGCACATCCCCGTGGACCGGGAGCTCCGCGCCGATGTCGCCGCCGCCCGTCGGGCCGTCGGCCGGCGCACCGCGCTGGTCGTGGGATCGGCGCCGGCCTATCCCCACGGCGTGGTGGATCCAATCCTCGAGCTGGCCGGCCTGGCCCGCGAGCGGGGCATCCTGTGCCACGTCGACGCCTGTGTCGGCGGCATGATGTTGCCCTTCGTGCGGGAGCTGGGCCATCCGGTGCCGCCCTTCGACTTCAACGTCCCGGGAGTGACGTCCATGTCGGTGGACCTGCACAAGTACGGCTACGCGGCCAAGGGCGCCTCGGTGGTGCTGTACCGCGACGCTCAGCTGCGACGACACCAGTACTTCGCCTATACCGACTGGCCCGGGGGGATCTACGTCTCTCCCACCATGACCGGCACGCGACCCGGCGGCGCCATCGCCGCGGCCTGGGCCGTGATGCACCACCTCGGCCACGAGGGATACCTGAGCATCGCTCGAGAGGTGATGCAGACCACACGGCTGATCCAGGACGGGGTGGAGGCGATCCCGGGCATCCACGTGCTGGGTCGGCCCCAGATGAGCGTCATGGCCCTGGCCTCCGACGCGGTGGACATCTACGAGGTGGGCGACGAGATGAGCGCCCGGGGGTGGCACCTGGACCGGCAGCAGTTCCCCGCCAGCCTGCACCTCACCGTCAACCGCGCCCACCTGAACAGCGCCCCCCGCCTGCTGCAGGATCTCGAGCAGGCCGTGGCCGCAGCGCGCAGACCACCACTACACCGGTTGAAGGACCGCGCCGCGATCACCCTGGCCAGCACGGCGCTGCGGATGCTGCCCTCCGGGGTGGCCAGCGTCGTGACCGCCAAGGCGTCCCGGCTCCTGGGCGTGGAGGGCTCCCGCCTCCCCGGACGCACCGCGGCGATGTACGGCATGATGGCGGCGCTGCCCAACCGCGGCGACCTGACGTCGATGGTGATCGATCTGCTGGACCGAATGACCCGGCCGGACGCGTAGGGCGGCGGCACCGCGCGGTGTACGTCCGCCCGGCTATGACCGCCCTCCGAGCCAGAAAGCCGACCTCCGCCAAAGCACCAGCAGCACCAGCAGCACCAGCAGCACCGGCGGCTTCGCATCGTGCACCCCGCCATCCGCGGGTGGAGGCCCCAGGTTCAGCTCGTCCAGCGTCACGACCCATGGGTCGGCCAGCAGCGCCGAGGCGTTCTTGCAGTCCACCATGGCCACGCTGGCGCCGGGCCAGCTGTGCCAGTTGAGCCAGTACACCAGGATCATCGCCGTGGTGTGGTTCCGCATCGCGCTCCCTCGTGGTGATATTGTGCGGCTGTGGACCTGGCTTCTCAAGCGCGAACCTGCGCGGCTCGCTGCCAATCGTCGCCGCGGGGTTGACGCGCACCGATACCGGCGCAAGGATGCGCACGCTGCACACGCCATGACGGACTCACCGCACAGCAACCCGGCACCTCGACCTCCCCGGCCACGGGCAGGGATCCAGCTCGAGCACACGCTATCCCGCCTGCTGGGGGGACAGACGATCTTCATCCTGGTGCTCGCGGCGGTGCTCGGCATCGCCGGTGGCTATGGCGCGATCCTCTTCCGGCTGCTGATCGAGGGCGTGAACCACCTCGCCTTCCCCGGCGGGATCAAGCTCGACCAGCTGGCCAGCGCCCCGTGGTACCGCGTGCTGCTGCCGCCCGCGCTGGGGGGCCTCGTCGTGGGGCCCCTGGTCTACTTCCTGGCGCGCGAGGCCAAGGGGCACGGAGTCCCCGAGGTGATGGACGCCACGTTGAACCGGGGTGGTCTGATCCGGCCGCGCGTGGCCGCGGTGAAGATCCTGGCCAGCGCGGTGTGCATCGGCAGCGGCGGCTCAGTGGGGCGCGAGGGACCGATCGTCCAGATCGGCAGCGCCGTGGGCTCCTCGCTCGGTCACTTCTTCGGCCTCGCCGGTGAACGGCTCAAGACGATGGTGGCCGCGGGTGCGGCGGCCGGCATCGCGGCCACCTTCAACGCTCCCATCGCCGGCGTGCTGTTCGCGACCGAGATCATCCTCGGACGCGGCTCGGCTCGCACCTTCAGCCCGCTGATCGTGTCCTCCGTCATCGCCACCGTCGTGACCCGGATCCATCTCGGCAACTTCCCTGCGTTTCAGCTCGGGCAGTACCGCCTGGTCAGCCCGTGGGAGCTGCCGCTGTACGTGCTGCTGGGGGCCCTTGGCGCGCTGGTGGGCGTGGCCTTCACCAAGGGACTCTACGCGCTGGAGGATCTGTGGGAGAAGATGCCGGCGCTGCCGGAGTACACATGGGGCGTGCTGGGCGGCACCATCATCGGCGCACTGGGGCTCTGGCTGCCCCAGCTCATGGGCGTGGGCTACGAGCACATCGAGGAGATCCTGCGCTGGCGCTCGTCCCATATCATGCTGGGCACGATGCAGGGCGCCGGGATGCTGCTGCTCATCGTGGCGCTCAAGATCTTCGCCACCGGAACCACCATCGGCTCGGGAGGATCGGGCGGCATCTTCGCCCCCAGCCTGTTCATGGGCGCGTCTCTGGGCGGGGCCTTCGGAACGGTGGTCCAGCGGTTGATGCCGCACACGGCGGTAGCCGATCCTCCGGCCTACGCCACGGTGGCCATGGGCGCCGTGGTCGCCGCCACGACCCATGCTCCGCTGCAGGCGATCCTCATCGTCTTCGAGCTCACCGACCGGCACACCATCATCCTGCCCCTGATGCTGTCCTGCATCCTCAGCGCGGTGATGGCGATGTGGCTCAGCCGTGACTCGATCTACACGCTGAAGCTGATCCGCCGTGGGTCCCGCGTCGGTGGTGGCGTGGAGGCCGAGATCATGACCACGGCCCAGGTCCATCACCTGGTTCAGCCCACGGGAGAGACGCTGCACCCCGACACCCCGCTCACCGAGCTGGTGGAGCTGGTGGTGGAGCACCACCACCCGCACATTTACGTCGTCGACGATGACGGCCTGCTCCAGGGCGTGGTCAACGTGGACGATGTGGCCACGATCCTGCGGGATGCTGACACCCTGCAACCGCTGCTGCTGGCCGCCGACGTGATGCGCCACTGCAGCGGCCACGTACGGCAGGAAGACACGCTGGACCGCTGTTTGACGCTGTTCTCGCGCCGTCAGATGGAGGAGCTGCCGGTGGTGGATCACGGCCGCCTGGTGGGGGTCCTGGCGCGGGCCGATGTGATCCGACACTACAACCGGGAGATCCTGCGTCGGGACGCGGTGCTCAAGTTCGTGGAGCAGGCGGAGCGCGAGGGGCCGGACGGCGAGCGGCTCCAGCTCCCCACCGGAGACGTGAAGGACGAGCTTGCGGTGAAGGGCCAGCTCGTGGGGCGCACCCTGCGCGAGCTCAATCTGCGGGCGCGCTTCGGGGTCACGATCTACGCCATGCGCGACGCCGAGGGAGACGCCTCCAGCCCGCAGCCGGACCGCCCGCTCACCGCCGGCGAGACCCTGGTGCTGTACGGGCCGCCCGAAGGAGTATCCAGCGTCCGCGACCTGAGCCTCGTCGAGGAGTAGTCCAGTCCAGGACCGGTCAGCGGGACGCGACCCGGATGTTGTGGTAGTAGCGGCTGAGGACCCACCGCACGTACTTCTGGGTCGTCTCGTAGGGCGGAATCCCGCCATACTTGCGCACCGCCCCGGCCCCCGCATGGTACGAGGCGATGGTCAGCACCAGATCACCGGCGAACTGGTTGGCCAGGATGCGGAGAAACCGCACCCCGCCGAAGATGTTCTGCCGCGGCTCGAACGGATCATCCACCCCCATCCCGTTTGCCACCCTGGGCATCATCTGCATCAGCCCCATGGCCCCGACGCGGGACACCACCCGCGGATCGAAGTCGGACTCCACCTTGATCACGGCGCGCACCAGGGCCTGCGGAATGTGGTACAGGCCACAGGCCTCTCGGATGTGGTCGTCGTACCGCGAGTAGCGCGCCGCGGTGCTGTCTCGCGGGGGGACGCGGTCCACGCCTCGTCCCCGGGGGGCCGCGGCCTTGCCCGGACCGGTCTTCATCACGCGCTTCCACTTCTTGCTCCGACGTGGGATGTTGGTGAAGTGGACCGTGCCGTCCTTGTCGATGAAGGAGTAGATGTCGGCCAGCGCGGTCTGCGGCTGGAGCACGAGCCACGGTGACAGCAGCCACGGCGACAGCAGCCACATCAGAAGCCGAATCATGCTCTTTTTGCGGGCGACCATCCACATTCGTTGTAGCATGGGTCGCGCCCTGATCCAAAAACGACGCCACCATGCAACTGGTCCAGGAATCTGACTTTCTCGTCATCGGCAGCGGCATCGCCGGGCTGTACTACGCGCTCCAGGTGGCGGAGCACGGCACGGTGACCATCGTGACCAAGCGAGATCCCCGTGAATCCGCCACGCACTATGCCCAGGGAGGCATCGCCACCGTCATCGATCGGGACGACTCGTTCGACAGCCACATCGCGGACACCCTCCGCGTCGGGGCCGGCCTGTGCCACGAGGACGTGGTGCGGTTCACGGTCCAGGAGGGTCCGCATCACGTTCGACGGCTGGCCCAGCTGGGCGTCCAGTTCACGCACAAGCCGGGGGGACAGTCGCTGGACCTGGGACGGGAGGGCGGCCACTCCCATCGCCGGGTGGTGCACGCCACCGATCTGACCGGACAGGAGGTGGAGCGCGTCCTGCTGGAGGTGGTGTCGAGCCATCCCCGGGTCCAGATCCTGGACCACCACATGGCCATCGACCTGCTGAGCACCGCGCACTACGGCATGGATCACGCCTGTTTCGGCGCCTATGTGCTCGATCTGACCCGGGGCGAGGTGCTCACACACCTGGCCCGCGTGGTGTTCCTCGCCACCGGCGGCGCCGGCAAGACCTACCTCTATACCACCAACCCGGACGTGGCCACGGGCGACGGGATCGCCATGGCCTACCGCGCGGGAGCGGCGGTGGCGAACATGGAGTTCTTCCAGTTCCACCCCACCCTGCTCTACCACCCGCACGCCAAGAGCTTCCTCATCAGCGAGGCGCTGCGCGGCGAGGGTGGCATCCTGCGGCTGGCGGACGGCACCGACTTCATGAAGCCAGTCCACGAGCTGGGATCGCTGGCTCCCAGGGATGTGGTCGCCCGCACCATCGACCTGGAGCTCAAGCGCAGCGGCGAAGACTGTGCCTACCTCGACATGACGCACCTGGATCCCGAGCGCACGATTTTGCGCTTCCCGAACATTCACGCCAAGTGCATCGCCCTGGGCATCGACATGCGCCGCCAGCCGATCCCGGTGGTGCCTGCCGCGCACTACTGCTGCGGGGGCGTGCTGGTGGACGAGAACGGGCAATCGACCCTGCGCAACCTCAGCGCCGGCGGGGAGGTGACCTGCACCGGACTGCACGGCGCCTGCCGGCTGGCCTCCAACTCGCTGCTCGAGGCGCTGGTCTTCGCCGCACGCGCCGCGGCCCACGACATCAGCACATCGCCCCTGCGCCCCCCCGAGGTCCGCCACTGGCACGCCGGGGACGCCACCGACAGCGACGAGGCCGTGGTGGTGACGCAGAACTGGGACGAGCTCAGACGCTTCATGTGGAACTACGTCGGCATCGTCCGCTCCGACAAGCGGCTGGACCGCGCGCGTCGACGGATCGAGCTCATCCGGGAGGAGATCCGCGACTACTACTACAACTTCCACGTCACCGGCGATCTGATCGAGCTGCGCAACATCGCGCTGGTGTCGCACCTGATCATCGAGTCGGCTCGACGACGAAAGGAGAGCCGCGGTCTGCACCACAACATCGATCACACCGGCCTCGATGACCAGTATGTGAGGGACACGGTGCTGACCCGGGTCGACGGGCCCTCCTTCTGACCATGACCGATACTCAGAACCCCACCATCGAGGAGCTGCTGCAGCAGGGAGCGGACCTGCTGGCCGGCGACCCCGCCGCTGCATGCCACCGGGCCGAGCAGGTGCTGCTGCGTCGCCCGAACCACCCCCTGGCATCGAACCTGATGGGGCTCGGGCTGCTGGCGCAGAACCGCCACGCCGAGGCGCTGGATCTGTTCGCGCCCCTCGCTCGACGCAACCCCGACGTGGTGTCGCTGCACGTGAACGCGGGAATCGCCGCGCTGGGCCTGGGGGCGCTGGAGCAGGCGCTGGAGCACCTGCGGCGGGCGATCGATCTGGACCCGGCCCATGCCCGTGTCTTTGGCTATCTGGCCCTGGTCCACCTCCAGCTGGGCGAGGTTGGTTTCGCCCGCGCCGCCCTCCAGGAGGCCGGGCTGGACGCGCTGGCCAGCCAGCTCGCGGGCGACGACCTGCAGGCCGTGAGACGCGAGCTGGAGCTGGGCGTGCAGGCCCTGCCGACGCAGGACGAGGTCGCGCCCCACGAGGGGTTCGCCGAGTACCGCCCGCGAAGCGAGAGATCCCCCGGGGAGCCAGCCACGTTGGCGACGACCGCGACCCCGGAGCCGAACGCCGACGCCGAGGTGGAGCACGCGGTGCAGCAGATCCGGCGAGCTGACCAGCTCCTGCCGGGGGACGCGCCGGCGGTGGTGGAGATCACCCGCAAGACGTTGATCCCGCGCGGCAACCTGCCCACGTCGGCGGTGGAGGCGCGGTCGCTGCGGGCCACGCGGGAGGTCGAGCTGCAGGGGCCGCTGCTGCTGCTCCAGCTCGACACCCGGACGACACAGGATGGTGTGCTGCTCCGTCGTGACCTGCAGCTGCTGCAGCAGGGATCGGTGCAGTTCACGCCGGCCGAGCGACGACGCAAGGGCAGCAGCGCCGGCCCGTTTCTGGTGCAGAACCAGATCCAGCTCATGCGGGCGGAGGGTACGGGGCAGCTGGCGCTGCACCCGGGGTCCAGCCCCCGGTTCCACCTGTTTCACCTGGAGCAGGCTGGGCTGTACGTCAAACAGCACAGCATCGTGGCCTTCTCCGATCGCCTGTACTGGGAGAATGGACGCATCCCCCGCGCCGGCGACGACAGCCCGCCCATCGTCACCCTGCGCGGAACCGGGTTCGTGGCCCTGCTGGGGCGGGGCCAGCTGTGGCGGATCGAAACCTCCGAGATCCCGCTGTGGGTCTCCATCGAGCACCTGCTGGGCTGGAGCCCCGACGCGGTCCCCGAGATCCCCCGAGACGGGGCCACAGACCCGACGGACCACGTTGGCTTCCGGGGCTCCGGCGTGGTATGGCTCGACGTGCCTGATCCCCAGGCATGACGCTCGGAGAACGCCGTGGCTCACAATCTCAAGGCCGAGCTCACTTCGCTGCCGAACATCCTCACCTTCTTTCGCATCCTGCTGATTCCAGCGGTTCTGGTGTACATCGACAACGAGAGTCCCCTGCGCAGCTTCATCGCCGCCGCGCTGTATGCCGCCAGCGCGCTCACCGATTTCGTCGACGGCTACCTCGCCCGACGCTGGAACCAGATCACCCTCCTGGGCAAGTTCCTCGACCCGCTGGCCGACAAGCTGCTGGTGATGGCGACCCTGGTGTGGATGGTCCCCATGGGCCGCATCGACGCCTGGCTCGTGGTGCTGCTCCTGGCGCGCGAGCTGAGCATCACCAGCCTGCGCAGCGTGGCCTCCAGCGAGGGCCTGGTGATCTCGGCCCGGCAAATGGGCAAGCGCAAGACCGCGCTGCAGATGGTGGGCATCCTGTGCCTCATCATCCACTTCCGCTACCCCATCGTGCTCTTCGGCGCCTACGCCAACTTCCACCTGGTGGGCCTGTACACGATCTACATCTCCCTCGTGTTCTCCATCTTCTCCGCCGTCGAGTACATCGGCCTGTTCGCCCTGGCTGTGCAGGGCGAGGGGAAGAAGGCGGGAAGAGACCTCGGTACCGAGGAGTAGTCAGCCCTGATGTGAGGTCGGTCGGGGAGGTCGGTCGGGGAGGGGCAAACCAACCACCTAGATCGGCGACGATGGCATTGCTTTGTTGTCGTTGCCTGCCGTGCCTGGCTTTTCCCAGGACGTATGAGCTCCCTTGACACCCTTTCCACTTCCGTCGTGATCACACCACGATATGCGGTTGGCCGCGAGCACGACATGGAAGCCACCGGTGCTCTGGTCGATTTGGGCAATCCGACCCGCGATCCCGGTGACGGTCAAGTAGTGGTGGATGGTGGACCCGTCCGCAGAACCGCGGGCCTGGTTGGCGCGGAACACATACAGCTGGTAGTTGATGAGACCTGAGCCCGACTCCCTCCCAAAATGGGCCTCGTACATCTGCCCGACGGGGGTGACGCCAGGGTCGAGGGCCACCGACAGGATACCCGGCTTGCCGGGCGTCATCTTGTCCGACGGCTGCGATGAATCGGCCACTGTGCTGGAGAGCCCCCAGCTCAGGACAGGATGGAGCCCCTTCGTGTTGCCCTGTGCACAGCCCGTCTTGAGTGTTTCTGTGAAGGTGGCCATGGATTCCCAGCCGTCGATGCTCTCCCACGCGCCGCTCTTGAGGTCCTTGCAGTATGCGATTCTAAGAAACGCTTCTGGTTGATCACTCATTGTCATCTCCTGTAAGGTCTGTTGTTGGCTTTGCCAGATTCTACGCCTAGGATTTGTCGAGCTTCCCCACCAAGGACAGGGTAAAAAACGCTCCCATGTACTTGAGATGAGGTCGAACCTTCATGTCGACCTTGTACCACCCGGGATTTCCCGGGACGTTCTCCACACTCACGGATGCCTGGCGAAGCGGCCTCTTCGAACGCAGGCTCTTGGATGGGCTGTCCTGGTCGATGACATACTGGCTGATCCAGTTGTTGAGTTCGCTCTCCAGCTCCCCCCGTTCCTTCCAGCTTCCGATGTGCTCCCGCTGCATGACCTTCAGGTAGTGAGCGATTCGAGAAATGATGAACAGGTAGGGCAGCTGTGTTCCCAGGCGAAAGTTGGTCTCCGCATCCCGGCCCACGTCCGACGTACCAAAGTACTTCGGCTTCTGGACGGAGTTGGCCGAGAAAAAGGCCGCGTTGTCGCTGTCCTTCCGCATGGTGAGGGCGATGAAGCCCTGCTCTGAAAGCTCGAACTCCCGGCGCTCGGAGATGAGAATCTCGGTGGGGATCTTGGTCTTCACGTCGCCCATGGACTCGTAGGTGTGGATGGGCAGATCCTCCACCGCCCCGCCCGACTGGGGGCCGATGATGTTGGGACACCAGTGATACTTCGCAAAACTATCCGCCACCCGGGATGCCAGCGCAAACGCCGCGTTGCCCCACATGAAGCTGGCGTGATCCTCACCCACCTGCTCATCATACGCAAAGTTCCTCGTCAATCCATCCTCGGCCCGATAGGGCCCCCGCAGAAGCATTCGCGGCATCGCCAACCCGAGGTAGCGGGCGTCGTCGGCTTCCCGCAGCGAGCGCCACTTGATGTATCGTGGGCTCTCGAACAGCGCCTCCAGATCCTTGAGATAGGGCAGCGACGTGAAGTCCTTCTCGTCGGCGCCAAAGACCTCCGGCGATGCGGCTGTCAGAAAGGGGGCATGCGCCATGGCGGCGACGGACGCACAGTTGCGCAGCAGCGCGATGTCCGTCGAGCCGACACCGAACTCGTAGTTCCCCACCAGCGCCCCGTAGGGCTTGCCGCCAAACTGGCCGTACTCCGCGGTGTAGATGTGGCGGTAGAGCCCGGAGGTCATGATCTCCGACGCGTCCTCGAAGTCGTCGAGCAGCTCCTCCTTGCGGGCCTGCAGCAGGTGGATCCGAATGTTCTCGCGGAAATCGGTCCGGTCCACCAGGAACTTCAGGCCGCGCCAGGCGGCCTCCATCTTCTGAAAATCCGCGTGGTGTAAAATCTCGTCGAGCTGGCTCCCGATGCGCCGGTCCAGCTCGGCGATCATCGCGTCCACCAGCTTGCGATCCACGCGCTCGCCCGGCGCCCGGTGCACGAGCATCTCGGAGATCAGCGCCTGCACTCCCTGTCGCGCCTCGCTATAGCCCTCGTCGGAGGGCTTGAGCTTCATCTCGGAGACGATGTCGTCGAGCAGCGAGGATTGCCCCTCGGTGGTTGCGGCACCCTCTTTCTGGTCTTCCACCTTTGCATCTGCCATGCATGCTCTCCGCGTTGGTTGACCGCGCGATCCAGCGACCGGAGTGCCTCTGATCGGTTCGCCCGGAAGAGCATATGTTGCTGTGTTTTCGCCGCTGAGTCAACTCCCTCGCAGTCCCGCTGGCTACCAGTCGCCGTCGCGCACCGTCAGCCCCGGCAGCGGGAGTCTGACCACCGACCCGACGGGGTGGCCCGCGTGACGCTCGAGATCCTCGATGCTCTGGACCCCCGCCAGCGTCGGAGACGGTGACAGCGTGGGCATCTGCTCGTCGTACAGGTCGAACCACGGCAGGCCGTGGCGCGCGTACTCCCGCGCCGTGACGGGGGACGTGGGCGCCGCCTCGGAGGTGATCTCTCCCCACAGCTCGCTGACGATGTAGTTCTGGGGATGGGCGTGCAGCGCCTCCGACCAGCGTTCGCCCGTGATGGCGCAGACCTTGCCGACGCCGACCTTCACCGCCCGGGGCTTGTGGGCCGGAGTGTGGAAGCAGATCCACATCGCCTCACGCTGGTACATCGGCAAGAACACCCCCCCCTGCTGGTTCCACTCGGGCGGCATCCGGCTGGCGTGGTCCTGCACCCGGCGAAGTGGAAACCGGTCCAGGCCGGGGGGCAGCGGGTAGTGACGACCGTCGTCGGGAATGCGCAGCGTGCGCTGGAACGTGATCTGGACTCCATCGCCAAAGCAGAGCGTGTTGTTTCGGATCTGCATGGTTGTTGCCTCCTGGCCTGGATGGACCTCGACGCGGCACCCCTGTCACCGGCCTCCCCCGCCAACGCTCCAAATAATTGATATACTGGAGATAACAATTTCTGTGCGGGAGAGGGGTGACAGAGATGGGCCGCCGTCGTCTAGTAGGCGGGTGGATGCTGGTCGGATCGAACTTCGGACCTACCTCGACGCTGGCGACCTGCGTGGTGCCGGAACCTGGCTCGTGGAGCGCCACGCTCACGAGGTGATCGGGCTGTGCCGGGCCATGGTCCGCGACGGGCACCTGGCCGAGGATCTGGCACAGGAGGTATTCAGCCGCGCCTTCACCGGCCTGAACCAGTTCCGGGGCGAGGCCTCCCCGCGCACCTGGCTGCTGGCCATCGCCCGCAACCGCTGCATCGATCACCTCCGGAGCGTGAACCGCGACCCGTGGCGCGGGGCTCCGGACCGGGAGGGCGATCCCGACCATTACCCCGACGAGCGCCCGCTGGCGTCCGATCTCATCGCCCGCCGCGCCGAGATCGCCTCGGCCATGGAGCAGCTCACCGAGGGAGAACGGGCGATGGTCATCCTGCGCTACCGCCACGGGCTGGAGTACGACGAGCTGGCGCACGTCTTCGGCCTGCGGGAGGGAGCCGTCCGCATGCGCATCAGCCGGGCGCTCTCGCGCATGCGACGGGCGCTGCAGCCGACGATGCACGACATGCAGGCGGTCCAGGCTCCACAGGAGGCCATGCGTGCCCGACGGACGGGAGCGATGGGTGGAGCGCTGGACGAGGCGGCACCTCGCCAGTCGTCGGTGCGTCAACCCCAACCCGCGGCGCCGCCTGCCCGCCGTTCACCGCCCGTGCCAGCCGCGCCGGCGCCTGCCCGTCCACCAGCCGTGCCAGCCGCGCCGGCAGCACCCCCACCGCCTCCCGGCCTCTCACCGCCCCGTGGGGCGCCGGGGCCGGCGCCTGCTGTCCCCGACGCGCAGATGCCAGGTCCTCGCCGGTCTGGCCCCGCCAACCTCCCGGCCGTGCTGGGCCTGCTCGACCCCGGGATCCCCCCCGACCTGTGGCATGGTCTGATGGCCATGGCGCGCGCGCTCTAGCACCGGACCGATGCTTCGCGGTTGCCTGGTGCTGGCGCTGTGGCTCTGCACCGCGCCGGTGCTGGCCCGGCAGAAGCCGACAGCCCGCTCCTCCGTCGAGCGTCCCTGCTGGCTGGTCCCCTCGCTGCACAGCGCGGCGGTGCTGCTGGGCATGCGGCTGGGCGCCTCGGCGGCGTGGCCCGAGACCTACGATGTGCTGCGCCACCGACGCAACGGCGAGACCTTCCGCGAATCGTGGAGCAGCGCACCCACGTTCGACGTGGACCAGCCGTTCTTCCAGTGGGACCGCGATCCGTGGCCGATCAACCTGGTGGGCCACGCGGTGATGGGCTCCGAGATCTATCTGCGCCACCGGCAGGGCCACCACCCGCTGTGGCTGGCCCTCACCATGACCCTGGCCTGGACCGTGGTCTGGGAGTACTTCGTCGAAGCATGGCACAAACACCCCTCGGGGATCGACCTGGTCTGGAGCCCCACGGGCGGGATGCTGCTGGGAGAGGGACGCTTCTGGCTCCACCGCCGCATCCTGCGCATGCGCCAGCCCACCTGGCGGCACATCCTGTGCTACCTCGTCGATCCCCTGGGACAGCTGGAGCGCGACCTGCTGGACCTCGACTTCTAGGCCAGCTGCTTCATCAGCTGCGAGGCGCAGGTCAGCAGCGGGGACCACGATGGACCGTAGGGCGGTGCATAGCCCAGGTCCATGCCGTACAGCTGCTCCACGGTGAGACCCGCGTGGAGGCAGGCGGCCACGGTGTCGATGCGATGGGCTGCACCCTCCGGCCCGACCATCGCGCCTCCCAGCAGGCGGTGGCTCCGGTCGGCCAGCAGCCAGACCCCGAGCTTGCCCCCGCCGGGGTAGTACTTGGCTCGGGTCGATCCGTTGATCGCCACGGCGACGGGATCGAAGCCCGCCTCCCGCGCTTCCTGCTCGGTGAGGCCGGTTCGTCCCACCTGCTGCCCGAAGAACTTGAACACCGCCGTGCCCAGCACGGGGGGTGCCGCGTCGCGCCGCCCGAGCACGTTGCCACCGGCGAGCTTTCCGGCGCGGTTGGCGCGCAGCGCCAGCGGGATCCAGGTGCTCTTGCCCGTCATGGCGTGGCGCGCGTCGGCGCAGTCCCCCGCGGCATAGATGTCGGGGGCCGACGTCTGGAGCAGCTCGTCGACGGCGATACTTTGCGCAGCGCCGAGCTCGATGCCGGCCTCCGCGGCCAGCTCCGAGTTGGGACGCACCCCGGTGGCCACCAACACCAGATCGGCCTGCAGCGGTCCAGCGCTGGTCTCGACGTGGATCCGGCCGTCCCCTTCCCGGTTCACCCCCTTGACCAGCGTCTCCAGGTGCAGCGTCACCTGGTGCGCCTGGGCCTCGGCGTAGATCTTGTCACGTAGCTCGGCAGGGAGGAACGTCAACAGGTGCGGCAACGCCTCCACGACGGTGACCGCGATCCCGCGGGCGCGCAGATTCTCGGTCGCCTCCAGCCCGATGTAGCCCCCGCCGATGACCACCGCGCTGGTCGGCTGGCCACGCAACGCGGCCTTGAGCTGCCGACCGTCCTCCAGCGTCTTGAGCGGGTAAGCCCCCTTGCCCCACAGCGCCTCGAGGCCCGGAATCGGGGGACGGCTGACCCTGGCCCCGGTGGCGACGATCAACCGGTCGTAGCTCAGATCGAACGAGCCGTCAGCGTTGCGACCCGAGACACGGTGCTCGTCGGGATGCAGCATCTGCACCTCGTGCCCCAGTCGCAGGTCGATGCCGCGCTCCGTGCGAAACCGCTGGGCGGAGATGATCTTCAGATCCTCCATCTCCTGTCCCTCGGGCAGCTTGTACGGCAGCCCACAGGCGCCGTAGGACACATCCTGCGTCTGCTCCAACACCACCACCTCGGCGTCGGGCTGGATGCGGCGGGACTGGCTCGCCGCGCTCATGCCCGCCGCGTCGCCTCCAATGATCACGACTCGCATAGCCTCTCCTGTTGTCGAAGTCTTGCGCGTGTCAGCAGCAGCTCGACGACGACGGCCGGAACGGCCGCACGCGGATCCCGCCCCAGAAGCGGTCGTCGAAGTCCACGGTGAGGGGAAAAAACCGCTCGAGGTGGTTGGCCACCGTGCCGTCCACGACGAACTTCAAGCCCTCCACCTCCTGCTGCCGATCCAGCTCCGCTGGCTCATCCTGAACCAGTCCCAGCACGGGCCCGCCTCAGCCAAAGCCCTTGAACACCACCCGGAATGCGGTCCGGTCCGGCTGCTCCTGCAGCATCTGGCGCAAATGGTCCACCGCGTTGGGGGTCAGCTTGAGCATCGCGATCTCCACGTCATCTCCTGAACGCCCCAACGATAGTACCACGTCTGGCGGCCCGCCATCAGGCCTGGCCCGCCACCACCAGGATCCATCGCAGAGACAGACCCCCCAGCAGCAACAGCAGGGGCGCGGCGAAGGATGGCCGCAATCCCCGCACACTCTCCACCCCCTCGATCAGCAACGGCACCAGCAACCCCGCGATGACGACCAGGGCCCAGAAGCTCGCCGTGTAGGTCCCGCCCAGAAACAGGGCCGTCGCCTGTCGGCCGCTCTCTCCGCCGGTGGTCACCAGGCCCAGGATGAACAGCCCGAGCAACACCAGCTCCAGGCCGATGGCACCCATGTCCCACCGTCGGAGCAGGTGGTGCTCCCGCTGGCCCACCGGCAGCAGCATCACCAGCGCCGCACCGGTGGAGAAGCCGCTCACCAGGAACAGCGGCCCCAGCATCGACGAGCTCCACGCCGGACGGGCGCCGAGCGTGCCGAGCAGGATGCCGGTGTACCCGCCCAGCGCGATGCCCAGCACCAGCGCCGCCCAGCGCAGCGCCCCCGTGGACCCGCGAGCCCCGCCACGGAGCCAGTCCACCAGCCGGCCCAGCCTCAGCGCCCGCACAGGCCCCCACCGTCCCAGGCGAGCGGCCTCGTCGTCGGTCAGCTGCGCCAGACCCAGCAGCATCGTCACCGGGTAGATCAGCACCAGGATCCACGAGCCCCAGGACATGGGCGAGGTGACCCTGAAGGCGGTGTAGAAGCGAAACACGTGGCGCTTGAGCTCGATGTCGAGAAACAGCGCCAGCATCCCCAGCGACAGCACGAGCGGCGCGCTCAGCGGCAGCCAGCGGGCCCACCGCGTACGCTCCGCCTCGGGGACACGCCAGGCCAGCAGCGTGCTGAAGATCATCAGCCCCGCCGTGATCCCACCCAGGAAGAGGTACACCGGAATCTCCCAGCCCCAGACGTGCAGCTGGGGGTCGATCAGGTGATTGCTGCGATTGAGCTCGATCTCTGTCATCTGTGCACCTCGATTACCCTCTGGCTGCCACGACGCGCGGGGCCCGCTCTACTAGCCGCACCCGCCACCCTTCTTCTTCGGCCGCGGTGCGTACTTGACCCCGCCCGCCGCCACCGGGGGCGGGGGCTTACGTCCGGTCATCGCGCTGTGCAGCGCCGCCCGGAACTTGTAGGCCTCGATCTGCTCCGCCGAGGCGGTCGGCCCTGGCGCCTCGGGCCGTGTCAGGGCGTAGGTCTTCCAGCCGTCGAACCCGTCCTTCAGCACCACGACCCGGCCCCGGTAGCCTCGAACCGAGGGCGGCACCTGCAGGGAGCGGGTCGGTACCAGCACCAGGTCACGCACCCCTGGCGAATACGGCAGACCCAACTGGCCCAGCGTGGCCAGCGGCGTGCACTCCGCCCCCGGGATGCGCTTCTTCTCACAGCTCGCGGCGGCGCGCACGTCGAGAATACGCAGGGTCCATGGCTGATCCAGGATCCGTCGCGCCAGCTCGGGCTGGTCGATCAGCCCCACCGTCGCGGCGGTGGCCGCGCGAGGAGCGCCGGGCAACGCGAGGGTGCCCAGGGCCACCAGCGCGGTGGCGCCCAGGATCGAGAACGCCAGCCGCCGCGGCCGCCGGGCGTGGGCCTGAATCGGCGTGTCATCCCCCCGTCGACGGGCCATCATCCGTTCGACCTTCTCCCCGCCGAGGAACATCGCCATCGCCATCAGCGTGACGGCCATCGCCATCACCGCCGGCGGAACACGGAACAGGTCGTACAGAAACAGCTGCCCCTTGTCGCCCAGCCCGTACAGCTTGCCCACCACCGGGAAGGCCTCGGCGTACAGCAGCGATCCGCCGATCACGCCGAGGAAGGTGAACAACCCGTCGAGGTTCCCCGATGCGGCGCTCACGGCCGAGGTCCCGGGGCAGTAGCCCGAGATGATGAAACCGGCGCCGAGCAGCAGACCGCCGATGATCATCGACCACAGGTAGGTCGTGCTCACCGCCCCCTCGCTCAGCAGCTTGAGATCCACCAGCCCCACGCCCGAGGCCAGCATCACCCCCAGCATCGCGGTCACGATGCCCGAGAACATCACCTTGAACACGGTCAGATCGCGCAGGTAGAACTGGGCCGCCAGCTTGTCGCCCCTGCCGAAGCCCGCCCGCTCCAGCACGAAGCCGAAGGCGAAACCCAGCAGCACAGCCAGCACCAGTCCCAGCTCGCGCGAGTCACCCGACAACGAGGTGAACGGAAGAAACGGTAGGTTGCTCATATCCATTCCCTCCGCACGAAGTACGCCATGCCATACCCGCCGCCGAAGACCGCGAACATGAAGACCCAGCTCCCCACCGAGAGCAGCGTCCCCCCCGACAGCGCCTGACCGCTGGTGCACCCCAGCGAGAGCCGCGCCGCGACCCCCATGATCACGCCCCCGGTGAGGGCCAGCACCAGCCGCGTGTGGTTGCTCTTGAGCCGCGGACCCTTGATCACCTTGCGGCCCATGCGCCCCGCGGTGTAGGCCGCCACGGCTCCGCCGAGCACGACCCCCAGCACCATGAACACCAGGCGGTCATCGAGGATCGAGCGTCCGCCGTGCTTCAGCTTCGCGATCTGCGGCGTGGCGTCGGCGTGGGCCGGCGCCACCGCATTGACCGCGGCGGCCGCCATGCGGTTCGCCGCGCCGGAGGCGCCCACGCCGCTGCCCGTGACGAGAAACGCGGCGAGCAACACCAGGCCCAGCGCGACGCCGGCCAGGTAGGGGTTCCAGAACTTCTGCGGATTCATCGGCACAGCTCCTTCAGTCGAGGATGTACAGGTTGGGCTCGAGCCCCGTCTCGGGCCTGAGCACGTGGTGCTTGCGCTCCCTGAGCAACCGCGACACGTCGCTCTCGGGATCGGCGAGGTCGCCAAAGGCCAGGGCGTAGGTTGGACAGATCCCGACGCAGGCCGGCAGCTTGCCCTGCTTCACCCGGTGCAGACAGAAGGTGCACTTGTCCACGAAGCCGTCCGGGTGGACGTAGCGCGCGTCGTAGGGACAGGCCGCGATACAGGCCTTGCACCCGGTGCACTTGCGCCGTGTGACGAGCACCGTCCCGCCCTCGTTGACGTGGCTCGCCCCGGTGGGACAGGCGCTGACGCAGGGCGCGGTGGAGCAGTGGTTGCACCGCTCGGAGCGGATCTGCTGCGTGAGGTCCGGGAACTGGCCCCGCGTCTCGGTCACGATCCAGTCGCGGAACCCGTGGTCCGGGGTCTGGTTCTCGGCCTTGCACGCCAGCACGCAGGCGTTGCACCCGACACACTGCCTGGGATCCATGGTCATGGCGTAGCGCTTGGTGTCGCTCATCACGCGGTCCTGTCTTGCGCCGAGGCCGGGGCCGGCTCCAGCCGCACGAAGTTCACGTTCATCCCGGTGCCGCCCATGATCGGATCGACCTTGTAGCGCGTGACCAGCTCGCTGTCGGAGGCGCCGCGACCGTGGGCGAACTTGAGCCCGCGGGCGGTGTGCCCGAAGCCGTGGTACAGGTAGACACAGTCGCCCCGGATGCGCTCGGTGACCTTGACCCGCACCGGGTTGGACTTCACCCCGTCCTGGTTGATCAGCACGACCCGGTCTCCGGTCTTCGGCGGTCCGGCCTCGAACCCCGGAAGCAACCGGGCCACCGTGGTGTTGACCCACACCTCGTTCTCGGGGAACACCGACGCCAGGAAGCGGTTGTTGGTGGTGCGCCCGAAGGTGTGCGCCGGCGCCCGACCGAACAGCAGGCGGAACATGCCGGGCGGGGGCTCGTCCGGCGCCGTGTACTCGGGCAGCGGATGAAACCCCAGGGCCTTGAGCGCGTCGCTGTACAGCTCGATCTTCTTGCTCGGGGTGTCGAAGGCCAGCTGCAGGCCCTCCTCCTCGGAGACCGGCAGCTTCTTGCCCTTGATCACCCCCGTCTTCTGCAGCGTGTGACAGTCGAACCCGGCGGCCTTCACGCGGTGGATCGCGTACTCCATGCTGTCCTTCCATGGGAAGTAGTCCTTGAGCCCCAGCCGCAGCCCCAGCTCCCGCGCGATCCACCAGCCGGGCTTCGAGTCGTACATCGGCTTGACCACCTCCTGCCGCACGGCGAGGAACGGCTCCTTGTACGCCGGAGCCCACAGCTCGTCGCAGCGTTCGAGGTACGTGCTCTCCGGCAGCACCACATCGGCCCATCCGGTGATCTCCACCGGCAGCACGTCGATCACGGCGATGAAGTCCAGCTTCTGGATCGCCTCCATCGTCTGCTTCGGGTTGGGCAGCGACTGCAGCAGGTTGGTGCCGTAGACCATCCAGGCGTGCAGCGGATAGGGCGACTTGCCGGGGATCGTGGCGTCGCACAGCCCGGAGGCCAGGGTCTCGTCGGCCAGCGGATACAGGCTGGGCGGGCGATCGGCGGGCTCCTTCGGCTTGTAGGCGTACCTGGTGTAGGGGAACGAGGGGATCGACATCCCCGAGGGCAGGATGTAGCCACCGCGACGGCCCCAGGCGCCGAGCAGCGCCGAGAGGATCGCCATCGCCCGGGCACGCTGTGTGTCGTCGCCGTACCACGTCGTGCGCCGGCCGGGGTGGATCAGCGACGCGGGTCGGAACGACGCGATGAAGCGGGCGCTCTCGCGGATCAGCTCCGGCTTGATACTGGTGATGGGGTAGGCCCACTCGGGCGTCTTGTCCCGCACGTGCTGCTTGAGCTCCTCGAACCCCTTGGCGTGCTTGTCGATGTACTCGCGGTCGAAACGGTTCTCCTCGATGATCACCTGCATCCAGGCCAGCAGCAGCGCGATGTCGGTGCCGGGCTTGATCGGCAGCCAGTGGCGCGCCTTGCCCGCGGCGGTGGAGAAGCGCGGGTCCACCACCACCAGCTGGGCCCCGGCCGCGATGGCCCGGGCCAGATCCTGTACCTGGGTGTTGTGCATGTTCTCACCCAGGTGGCTGCCGATCAGCGTGATGCAGCGGGAGTTCTCCATGTCCACCGTCTCCGGCGAACCGACCCCCTGGCCGAAGGTCAGCTGGAACCCCACCTCTCGGGGGCCACGGCACTGGGCATAGGACGGAGCGGCAATGTTGGGTGAGCCGTAGGCCTTGATCAGGTGCTTGAACCAGCTGCCGCCGTAGCCGTGGGAGAACAGCGCCAGGGCCTCTGGACCGTACTTCTTTCGAATGGCGAGCATCCCCTCGGCCACGCGGTTCAACGCCACGCCCCACGACACCGGTTCGAAGCGATCGCCGCCACGCTTGCTCACACGCACCAGCGGTCGCCGCAGTCGATCGGGATCGTAGAGCTGGCCCACGCCCCCGGTGCCGCGCGGACAGAGCCGCCCGCGGGACAGCGGGTGGTCGGGGTTGCCGGTGATCTTGGTCACGCGGCCATCCTTGACGTGGGCCAGAACGCCGCACTTCCAGAAGCAGAGCTCGCAGAAGGTCGGGACCACGCGATCGCCCTCGGTCCCCGGATCCACGACCTCGTCCGGATCCATGCCCCACCACTTGGTGGTGAGCCCGGAGCCGACGGCCAGGGCGCCAGCGCTGGCGCCTCCGATCTTGATGAACTCCCGTCTCGTCACGCTCATCTCGTGCTCCTGCGCGAAATCAGATCGTGCAGCCTTCCATGCACCGCACCATCTCGTTCAGGCGGGGCTCGGCCAGCTCGTAGTAGGCGTACCCGTTGCGGCGGGTGACCCGCACCATGCGCCGCATCCGGAGGATACGGAGCTGCTGCGAGACGATGGCCTGCTTGCATTGAAGCCGGTCGGCCAGACCGTTCACGTGGTTCTCGCCCTCACACAGGATGGCGATGATCCGCAGCCGGATGGGGTGGGCCAGAGCCTTGAGCAGCTCCGCCAGGTGTGCGGCGTGCTCCTCGTCGTTGCTGAGCCGGTGGGTCGGGATCTTGCAGTGCGAAGTAGCCATATTGCTCTATCGCTACATCTGTAACTCAAACTATCCCTTTGTCAATGGGAAAGGAGTAGTTTGGACCTGCACCCCAGACAGACCTGCAATCGTAAGGGAAAATGAACCACCTGCAGCCAGTTGCCTGCAGGTTGTGGCCTGCGATCCAGGTCCCATCCGATTGGTCATAGATTGGTCATACCGAATAATCCTGGACGGTTGAGTGTGGCTCCGTCCGGCATGTGTTCTGCAACCCGAAAATCATCGATGACGCACACAACCCACATCGCCATGCTCCTCATCGGCCTCCAGGCGCCCGCCCTGGCCCACCCACCCATGGAATCCAACCCCACCCGGCGGACCACGAGCCAGCGTCGTCACGGCCGCTGGAGGGTGGATCTGGTCCCGTTCGGCAGCGGCCCGGGCTACCATGTGATGCGGGCCGATCGGGCCTGGGGCCAGCCGCTGACCGTTCAGCGCCTACGCCAGGTGTTCGTCGCGTACCACGCCCGGTTCCCCGAGGCCGGCACGATCCTCGTTCAGGATCTGAGCAAGCGCGGCGGCGGCCGGCTGAAGCCGCATCAGTCCCATCGCTGGGGCTGGGACGTGGACGTCGGCATGGTCCGCAAGGGCCGGCAGTTCGACCGGCTCGTGCCCGCCAGCCGCTGGACGATGGACGTGGAGAAGACCTGGTGGTTGATCCACACGCTGGTCCAGACCGGTGACGTCCAGTACGTGTTCCTCAACAAGCGGCTGGTCCGGCCGCTGTACCGGTACGCTCGCAAGCAGGGCATATCGAAGCAACGCCTGCTCGAGCTGTTCCACTACCCACGCCGGGACCGCTGGGGCGTCGGGATCATCCGCGAGGAGCCGGGACACACGGCGCACTTCCACGTGCGGTTCGTGAAGCGGCGGTTG
>Ga0210044_10001773_pt1 | contig 32788 bp, 36 predicted proteins | sample CryGey13umfilter_2_FD_183959 | JGI IMG/M metagenome (GOLD analysis project Ga0210044, IMG submission 183959) | Groundwater microbial communities from aquifer in Utah, USA - Crystal Geyser 4/9/14 3 um filter (SPAdes) (version 2) | ecosystem: Environmental > Aquatic > Deep subsurface >...
TCAGTTATGCACCAGCGATGAATCTGATCATCAGCAAGTTCGCCATTGCGGACGCCGAGCAAGGCCAGTAGTTCGAGTTTTTTTGTGTTCGAGATGGCGGTATCAACGCCCTTGAGCCAGGCATACAAATTTTGACGTTTCAGGTCGAGCGACAAGGCCGCTTTGTTCTTGCTGATCTTATTCAGTCGTAGCAAGGCTTCTACTAAGGTTCGCTTTGTATCTTCGGCTAGGCGCATATGAAGTCAGATGTTTTTGAAAAATGTAGTTGACTTGAAAATTGGTATGTAGTGTAATTCATAAGCCATGACATGTTATGAAATGTTTCGGTAAAAGCACCGTTATTACAATCTGGGATAACGGTCTCTCAAACACTAACCAGAAAAGGAAAGGAGTGCGCAATGAAAAACATACGAATTAGCAGCAACTACCCGAGTCTGGTTGGGCGTATCACCGCTATGCCGATCTGCTGATCGGCGCATGGCAACCCTGCCGCTGCAGGGATAAGAAACCAATTCGAAGAAGTTGAGCAAGACAGGGCCAAAACCCTGATGGGGAACGTGCGCGCGTCATTTTCTCCATAAAACTAATAAGGAGAATTCAATGATCAAAGACGAAGGTTACGAGTCAACCGCTTCGGGCAGGATCCTGCTGTCCAAGGAGGTTAGAACTGCGCTTGCCCAACATCAGGCAGACAAGGCAAAGGCAGCTAGGGAAGAGGCGGACGTCGCGTGGCTACTTGCCGAACAGTCTAAGCCGTCTCCTGAAAATGATCTGTGGGAGGCCCTGCGTGAAGCCGGTGTTGTGTTCAGCGCTGACGGTCTGGATTACAGGTCTGGGCTGGAGTCCTTTTGCCTGGAGCTGATCGACGAGCTGCAGGAAGGTAATGAAGAAGCGGCTCAGCTCCTTCTGAAACATTTTCCTGCACAAGATGTGGCAGCGGCAATGACAGCCTTGGCGAAGCGCATAAAGACGATTGATTTTCCTCCGGTCAAGGATGCCCTTACGGCGATGCAGCAGGACAAAGCGACTCAGGAGGTCATCGCAACTGGGCGTGCACTGAAGATCTTCGACGTCGATAGACTTTTAAGCAGTGAAGTGAAGAATCGGGTCGGCGCATCAGCAAATGACATCAAACGGCAGATGCAGAACGCCCATGCGAATGCAAAGCGCAACAAAGGCTATCGCGTGCTGCCTGAGCTGACAGAGCCGCTGAAAGCACTGGCTGACACCGATGAGAGCTTCGAGAACTTCAGGTCTGTCATCGCCGAACTGGTCGACAACCTGACGCTCTCCCAGCACCAGAAGCCTGAAGGATTCCGCGTTCGGCCAATCTTGATGAATGGGGTGCCTGGTATCGGCAAGACCGCCTTTGCCAACCATGTCGGTCAGACGCTGGGCATCCCTTTTGAGAAGGTGAGTGCTGCGGGTCTGCAGAATGGCTTCGTGCTGTGTGGGTCGGCAAAGCAGTGGGGGAATTCGGCGCCAGGCTTGGTCTTCAACCTGTTGTCGGAGTCCGAATATGCGACGGGAGTCCTCCTGATCGATGAGGTCGACAAGATCGCGAGGAATGAGCAATACAACGTGCTGGCAGCCCTGTTGGATCTGTTGGAGCCGGAATCGGCAAGGAAATACAAGGATGAGTCGGCAGACATTGTGTTCGACGCGTCTCGCTTGATTATCCTGATGACTTCGAATTCGACGGAGTCCATTGATGAGGCGCTGTTGTCGCGTTGCATGGTCGCCGAGATCAGTGAGCCGCATGTCAACCAGAGATTGGCTGTCATGCAGAGCGTTTTCGACGAGCTCAAGGTGGGACTCCAGTCGAGTAAGGAGCTCATCCTGGATCTTGAGGCTGCGATGGACATGGCGAATGCGAGCCTGGGGCTGAGAGATCTGAATTCGGCTGTCAGGAAAGCCTTCGTGGCAGCACTGCGAGACGGAAGTGACATCGTGAGGCCGGTGCCAGATGGATTCTCTCGCAAGGAGAAGATGCCGGTTGGCTTCATACACTAAACAGGAGATGAACATGGACGAACAAGAACACGAGATGGAACAACAGAAAATCTACCGCGCGCACCCGCGCCTCTATTGGCTGGCGCTGGCCCCCGAGGGCGAACGCGAATGCATGGCTTGGGGGCTTTCGGTCGGCATAGGCTGGTTCCCGATCATCAAGCGCCTAAGCGAACAGTTGGACGAGATCGCAACTCGCCACGGTCTGTCCGAAGACAAGTGGCCTCGTGTCGTGCAGGTGAAAGAGAAGTTCGGACAGCTTCGCTACGTGCTCCGTGGGGCCGAAGGGACGCATGGCACGCCAGTCTGGGCGGAAATCGTGGCGGCAAAAAATGCAGCCGAAACCGAGAGTCTGAGCGTCTGCGAGCGCTGCGGCGCTCCAGGCGAGATGCGCCAGGGTGGATGGATCCACGTCTATTGTGACCACTGCGAGGCTCTCTACAAGAGAGACATCAGATGAACGAGCCAACTATCAAAATCGGAGAGGTCAAGTTCGGCAAGCTTATCATCCCGATCCGGCAACTGACGGCAGCGAACCGATACAGCGGCGGAGCTATCGCCGACGAAGATCTGCCGGAAGGACTGGCGCAGGAGTTCGGGAGATACATGATCTGCGCTGCCTGCCCTGGCCGTGGATACGCATATTTGCACGACTTCATCAGATACATGGGGTCGAGAGGATTGAAAGGAGAAGTTTCGTGGGACAACAAAACCTGAAGATCGGATTTTTCAGTGACTTGCATACCGAGTTCATGCGGCCGTCGATCCTGCTGACGCCAAAGGATCGGCGCATGGGTCGCATCCGGAGCTTGGAGGATTTTGCTGCCGACCTGGCGGCCACCTACGCGCATTGCGACGTGATCGTAGCGGCCGGCGACATCGGCGAAGGCGAAAAAGCTGTGAACTTTCTGCGTCTGGCGTTTCCGGAGAAGCCGGTGGTCTATGTGATGGGAAATCACGATCACTGGGGCGGCGAGATCTTTCGGGCTCAGCGCAAGGTGCGCGAGGCGGCTGCAGGCACGAATGTTCATTTCCTGGATGCCGGCCAGACTGTTGAGATCGAGGGTGTGACGTTCTGCGGGGCAACCCTCTGGACTGATTACCTGCTCACAGACAGTGCCTATGCGATCACGACGGTCGAAGGGGTTATGAATGATTTCCGCAAGATCCGGATTGCTCGGCCGGGCAAGGGCGACTTCTGTCGGCTGCACGCACCGGATCTGTTGGGGTTTCACCATCGCGACCTGCTGACGATCAAGCAAGTCATGGCTGATGCATTGAGTCAGGACAAGATGCTGGTCGTTGTGACGCATCACCTGCCGACAGCTCAGTCTCTCTGGTTCGACTCTGAGCGAGAGTACATGAAAGACACGAAGACATGGAATTTCCAAGCGTCGGACGTCTGTTATGCGAGCCATCTGGACTACCTGTTCCATCAGCCCGATGCGCCGACGGTCTGGATCCACGGCCACTCGCACGTATCGGTGGACCATTGGATCGGCAACACCAGGATCGTCAGCAATCCCAGGGGGTATGCCGAGGGCGACGATACGGGATGGCAGATCGGTAGGCATGTTGAGGTGCCGCTTTGAAAGGATTGGTGAGATGAAAAACAACGAGCAAGAGGAATTGGTATTTCGACTGAAAAAACGAGCAGAGATCCGCCGTCAGATCCCGACGCGGAAGAGTGTCCAGGAAGGTAAGCCGGACCGTATCGCGGACTTGCTGGAAGAGGCTGCAACTGAGATCGAGCGCCTGAGATCGGTGAGCCATATGTCGATTCAAAAGTTGGATGCCCTTCAGCCAGAGCCGGATGTCGGGGGTATTGCTCCAGGTCATATAGACAAAGCGACAACGCACGAAGATGCCGACAGATTTCTGTTGGATGCATTGAGAGCGTCCGGACAAGGGAAGGTGGCGGATGCCTGGGAGGCTGCCAGAGCGCGTTTTGACGGGTGGTGGTACAGCTGATCGCCGATTTAAGTTATCAATAACGATAACCAGAAAGAGACATGGAAATGAAGACATTTTTTACGAGTGACCAGCACTTCGGACACTCGAACATCATCAAGTTCGAGCCCTTGAACCGGGTTGACGAGCAAGGCGTCATGTTCGCGTCCGTCGAGCAGATGGATGAGTTCCTGGTTGGCCGGTGGAATGAAGTGGTCGGCGTCGATGATCTTGTGTATTGCATCGGAGATATGAGCTACAAACAAGAGACGCTGCGCCGACTCATCCCGCGTCTTAATGGCCGAAAGATCCTGATTGTCGGCAACCATGATCCGTACTTCGAACGGATGGTGAGCGGCGACAAGCGAAAGATGGATCTGGCTCAGCAACGGGCAAGGGAGGCTGGATTCGAATCCGTGCACACCGAGCTTGAGATCGACGTCGATGGCATTGGTCGAGTGAGGCTGAATCACTATCCGTATGCGCCACTCGAAGAAGGTGATGAGTTGTTTGCCAAGTTCCTTGAGCTGCGGCCAGAGCCGACAGGCGAGGCGATGCTGATCCATGGACACGTTCACTCTCAGTGGCTGTGCAAGCAGCTGAGGGACAGGCCGTTGATGGTCAATGTAGGCGTGGACAACTGGCAACTGCGGCCAGTGTCCGTCGAAGATCTGCAGGCGGTTGTGAGGGCATACGAGGCGTAATGCAATGCGAAAACTTAAACTGAAGCATGTGATCTTTACCGGTCGCGACCAAGCGGAGGCGTCAGCCGCCTGGTCGCACTGGGCTGCGATCTCGATCACTCAGCCCGGCGAACATGTCGACATCAAAGATGGCTGGCACAGTGTCTTGCGGTTGCATTTCCATGACATCGACACACCGGAAGAGCCGTATACCCTGTTCTCCGATCAGCTGGCGAACGAGATCATCGACTTCGTTGAGCGGGTAGCTGATTGCCAGGCCGGCATCAGCCGGTCGGCGGCAATCGCAAAGTGGATCGCTGAACGGTGCGGATTGGGATTCCCGGAGAAATATATGCTCTACAACAAACATGTATACCGAACGCTGCGAGAAGCGGCGTGCATGAAAGACTATGGAGATAGAAATGGTGATTGAAAACATGGTTACTGAGGACAACCGGAAACGAGGCAAGGCACTCAGCGTCTTCTTCGACACGGAATTCACGCGCTTCCGCGACCTGGAGCACGAGCCCAAGCTGATCTCGATCGGCCTGGTGGCCGAGGATGGTCGAGAGTTCTATGCTGAACTGACCGACACATACCAGGAAAGCGACTGCTCGGACTTCGTGCTCGATGTTGTCCGGCCTTTGCTGGACGGCAGCAACAAGCTGCAGGAGGCGCAACTGGCTGTGCAGCTCAAAGACTGGATCGAACGACTGGGGGCCGATGAGGTCGTACTGCGCTGTGACGCGCCTGCTTACGACTGGACCTTTGTGGTCGAGCTCTTCCGCTTCTATGGTGTCTGGGCATCGAACCTGCGCCGCAAGAGCGGAACGGTCTATTTCGACAGCGACCGACAGATCCATCGTTATCAATCTGCCCTGGCGATGTTCTGGATGGACAACCAAGCGCGCATGCATCATGCGCTGGTGGATGCAAGGTCAATGCGGTTTGCCTGGCGTTACGCGATAAAAAGAGGGGTCTGATGAAAGTCTATTTCGATACTGAGTTCACTACGCTGAATTCAATGGAGTGTCCTGCGCTCATCTCGATTGGCCTAGTGGCATCGGATGGCCGCGAGTTCTATCGCGAGATGGCAGACGGATGGACAGATCAGCAGTGTTCGGACTTTGTGAGAGAGGCTGTCTTGCCGCTGCTGAACGGCGGCGAATCACTGAAGCCTGAAGCTGAAATCGCACGGGAGCTAAAGGTGTGGATCGAGGCATTCGGCGAAGAGGTGGTTTTTGTAACTGATGCACCAGGCTTCGATTGGCCGCTGCTCACTGAAATGTTCAGCTACAACCAGGTCGAATGGCCAACAAATGCCAGTGTTCAATACGAGTCCGTGAAGTTCGAGACTGGATCTGAGGCCACGGCATATCGGTCCGCGCTGTATGACTACTTTCGGAATGATCCTCGTCAGCACCATGCATTGGTTGATGCGAGAGCCATGCACTACGCACTCAATACGTTGGCCGACAACGAAAAGAACGTTTTTAACTGGAGCAATGCTGATGAAACTTCACATCTTGAGTGATCTCCATCTGGAGTTCAGCCGATTCGAGCCGCTGACGACTGATGCCGATGTCGTGATTCTGGCCGGAGACATCTGGAAAGGCGCTCAAGGCGTCCGATGGGCAGCAGAGTCCTTTCCGGATAACTCCATCATCTATGTCCCTGGAAATCACGAGTTCTATGGCCGTCAAAGAAAGGAAGTCCTCGCTGAGCTAAGGATAGAGGCCGACAAGGCTGGTGTTCATCTGCTGGACAACGATGAGACCTTTATCAATGACGTGCGATTCTTGGGGGCGACGCTCTGGACCGATTTCGAGCTGCATGGCACAGGTACGACAAAGTGGGCGATGCACGAGGGGCAAAGGGGGCTTAACGACTTTCGTGTGATCCACGAAGGAGTGGAGGGGCACTTTAGTCCGCAGCGCTCAATCGAACTGCACAAAGAGTCGCTGGCTTGGCTGGAACAGAAACTGGCAGAGCCGTTCGATGGCAAGACGGTCGTGGTCACTCACCATCTGCCATCAATGCTGTCGGTCGCTGATCGCTTCAAGAACGACATGCTGTCAGCCTGCTTCGCATCCAATCTGGATCGCCTATTCGGCAAGATGGATTTCTGGATCCACGGTCATACCCACGACACTTTCGACTATGTATCAAACGGGACGTGTGTCGTCTGCAATCCGCGGGGGTATCAGACGTACAGTGGCGGTCCAGAGAACTTTGGGTTTGACCCACGACTGGTCATGGAAATTTGATTCGCCTGAGGCAACATCCATGACTATATGGATGTTGCCTCAATGCGCGTCGCCATTTGAAAATTACTACCACTGCGTCGTTATGTAATTAGTTGCCATCAACTGCCGCATGACGATGACGAAATGTGGCATGAGTTGTTTCTAAATTGTGCAGATTGAAGGTGGCCATTCGAGTCCAATGTTCAGGCTCCGCAAGCCTGTATATAGATATGTATATAGATGGATATATATGCCTATATATAGATACATGGGCATATATATTGAAATACGGAATATAGATATATTCCCCAAAAAACAATATGAAAATTTCCTTGAGCCAACACAATCAAATAGTTATCGAAAATCTGCGCGTTGTTGGCATCCGCTACCAACACTTTTTCTAACCCTGTCTTACAAGGAGGAGGGCTATTGATCGTCGAATAATTGCAAAACGTTAATTTCAGTGCGTTATTGAGCTGCGTCATGCAGAAGAACAAAAATATTGGGAGAAACAATGAAATTCATGAAGATAGTAGGAATGCTTTCTGTTTGCGCGCTGCTGGCAGCTTGCGGCGAGAAGAACCCCTTGGAAGGAAAGTGGAATGCTGAATCCAGGATGGGGATGAGCGGCGGCATTGAATTCAAGAGCGGCTCCATGATTGTGAAGTCGGAAATTATGGGCATCTCCAACGAAGCAGAAGTAAAAGTTGATGATTACAAAATTGAAAAGGACAAAGTCGGCGTCGTGATAAGCAAAGACAATGTTTCCCAAACAATCTGGTATGCCCTGGTTGATGAAAACACCATCCAAGAAGGCAATGGCTTCGCAAGTGTCCGGTATCAGCGCGCTAAACAGTAAGCAACTCGTGGCTAAATCCGCAACGTTTGAAATTTTACATAAGAGAGAATGAAATGAACGATCACGCAAAATCCGTCCTGTTCTTCAACAATATGCTGACACCGAAAATCATCACTGCCATCTACTGGCTTTGCTTGCTAGGTAGCGTAGTCAGCGGCATTGGCTCAATGTTCGGTGGTTACGGTGGTTTCTCCTTCAGCAACTTTTTCATGGGTTTGCTTATCGCACTCGGCGGGGCCATTGGTTCGCGCATTATGTGTGAACTGATGATCGTCCTTTTTAAAATGCATGAGGCGTTGCAGGTCATTCAGAGCAAGTAGCCATTCGTATTCCCTCTAGGAGTCGTTGAGAATTCTGGAGGGAATAGCTCCCCGCAGTAATGTGAAGCATATTCATCCAATTCTTCCAGGTAAGGCTATGGAAGTCTGAGTTTCAGGCTGGGGTGTCATTGATCCGCACGGGAGTTACTGGCTTATTTTGCATATCTCAATAGAAATTTATACAGGAGGTGGTAGATGTTTCTTTCGAATAGTGTCCGAATTTCCGCAGCTTCATTTTTGTTGCTGTTTTCGATCCAGTCTCAAGCTGATGGGTCTTCCGACCTCGCCCTGCGCGGTATTTACAACTGCGGGGCTCTCAAAATTGGTATGACTGCCCATTTGAGTCCTGTTGATTCCAACAAGGATTTCAAGGGCGTGTATCACTTCTATCCTGTCGCTACTCCGGCTGCAAAAGAAGGCTGCTTTATAGTTAAGGGCAAGTTGAATCAGGCAGCTACCGAGGCGGTGATTTCACCTCAAGAATGGATTGTTCACCCAGATGGATATGGGGCGGCAGATGTGAAAATTGATATCACCAGTCTTGGTGATGGAAAGGCAATTGGGTACGTTCAGCACCCAAGCTGCAGCGGTCCTTTTGAAATGAAGGCGGTTGAAGATGTTGAAAGCATGCCGGCAGAATGCGAGAAGGTTCGCGTCGCTGTTGCTCCGTCACTGAAACCAGAGGCGGTGGCCACTGCTCAGGTTGCAAAAGTACCCGCCAAGAAACTTTCGGCACTGAGTTTTCCAACGCAAGTATCTATGGAGGATTCATGTGAAGCCGGTCAGGCAGCGTACCGAGGAAAGCTCCTTGGATATGCTGCTAATAATTATCTAATAGAGGGGAAACAAAACTACTACAACTTTGCTACCTATATGGGGTATTTCTCTGATGATCCGGTTGAGAGGGAGGAAATCGTCGATAAGGTTAAGCCGACTATTGATGCCGATTTGAAAGCGGCGCAAGCTCTCATTCGGGAGAATGAATACTTTCTTCTTAATTATAGCGAAGCAAATGACGCCAAAACTAAACGTGGATTTTTGTTCGGTGAAGGATCGTACGCAATTCCTCGCTACGTAGACGTTCGTTATGACTGGGAGAACAACTCTGCAGAGTTTACAGTATTAGGATCAAGGGTTGTGGCTACAGGAATGGAAAAACATCGGTTCCGCATAGAGGTATCTGCTAAGGAGTGGAGAGACAGATATTCAAAATATTTTGGCGACGCACGCGGTAAAGGTAGGAATTCCAATCTAGTGGCAACGCGTTCATTGGTCCGCTTCAGCCAGAATCAAAACGGCCATGGATACTTCGATACAGTATTTATTGAACTCTACGATGCTAAAACAGGAAAATCTATTACCCGCTACTCTCCTACGGAGGTGGATATAAATGCCCTAGCCAAAGTGGTTCCTCAAGTTCCGATTTCCAAGGTTGATCGAAACCGATATGGTTGCAAGAGTTTAAATAAAAAGTATTACAAAAAGTAAATTTCTCGGAGGGGCGCTGTGCTCGATCCGACCTGCCTGATGACGTGGAACGTGAGGGGGCAGGATGAGCGTCATGGACCAGATCAATAAGAAGATGGGGAAGGGTAGTGTGATGATCGCGGCCGTTTGGGTTGGCCTGCGCTGGGTGATGCGTCGAGAGAGAAAGTCGCCGGGCTACACCAGCGTGTTGCCGCGCACAGGTGGTCAGTTTTAAACGCGCGCCAACAGCCTAGCTCTCGTTTGCAATATTAAAGGTATCGATCGTGAAATATTCGCCATTTCCACTGAATAATTTCGGTGCGTTATTAACGCTACGCATTTTAGTGAATCCGCATTATTGCGATACGCTAGTTGAGAGGAGGGGACTGTGAATAAGGTTGTATATGTGAGGGCATTCTTTATTCCAATTGGAAAAAACGTAACGGTAAAAGTACCTACTGGAGAGAAGACGAAGGGTTTTTTCGGTGGCGAAAAGGAAGTTACTGAAACAGTAGAACGGTGGGAGCAAACAGGCTGGTCTAAATCTGAAATTGATGGTGACCGGTTAGCTAAGGATATTGAAAAAGCGATTGAAAATCTTAATTCAGAAGGTTATGAGGTTGTGTGTATGTCGGAAGTCATCTCGGGTCAATATAACTATGACTCCTATACAGGTTCCTCACCTGGCTATGCCTATGGCTATGGTTATGGGTATAGCTATACGGAGGGGGTAACAATTATCGCCAAGAAGTCAGCTTAGTTAGCGAGTTGGTTAACAGGAAAGCAGAATGAAGCAGGCCGGCATCAGCTGGCTTTCTTCATTCTGCTTGGTGCTGTTTGACCTACTTCTTCGCGCCGTTCACTGCAGTTTTCAGCGTAGCGCCAGGTTTGAAGGCGGGAGCCTTGGAAGCCTTGATCTTCAGCTCTGCGCCGGTTGCTGGATTGCGACCTACACGTGCTGCACGCTTGCGGACTTCGAATGTACCAAAGCCAACCAAGGCAACGTTGTCACCTTTTTTCAGTGTGCTGGTGATGATCTCGAGTAGTGCTGCGATGTTGCGCTCTGCATCTGCCTTGCTGTTGTCTGTCTTCGTGGCCAGTGCGTCAATCAGTTCTTTGCGGTTCATGCCACATCCCCTATGGTTGTTGATGTTGCAGAGGGGATTATAGACAGCTTGATGAGGAATTGAATATGGCTGTTGAGGCGGACTTTGTTGAATTTGACAAACAATGGTGGCTAGTTGGATGGGTAGGCTGATGGTGACGCATCGGTTGAATTATCACTTACTGAGGATGCGTCGATCCTACTGAAGAGGATATTTTTCAAGAAATCGTTCAGAAAATTGAAGCTTATATGCTCCTGCTCCAAGCGAAGACATGGTCGAATGCGGTTGTCGCGAAGGTCGTTGTATAGGGCGCGTTCTTTTGGTGTGAGTCTATGCAAGTCGGCCTGCAGCGGTTTGTCTTCCAGACCCCAGAACGGTACGTGCTGCTCTAGCGTTGCACTGTCCATCAAGAATGATTCCACGTGATCAAAGTAGCCTCGCAGCTGATCTAGGATTCCAAAGCCATGGGTATCGATGTCGCCCCAGTAATGGATGGCGCAGTGCTTTAGCCAATCGCAGCGCGCGAGCGCATCCCATCCGTAACCGGCACCAAAAATGACGATGGCATCTCCCACCTGTGGGAACGCCAGAAAGTTGATCTCGTTCTCGGTGATGAATACGTGTTTGAGGGGAAGTTGCAGGCGGCTGAAGCTTTCGGCATCCAATGTAATATCTGGGCATGGCGAATTAGGCAGTATTTGAATCGCCTGATCGAGCACCCGAAAGCGAATGCGCGTCGGTTTTTCCCGAAAGCCGAACCGGGATGCAAACTGGTTGATCCCTGTTTGTGTGATGTTCACCGCATCAACGGGCAGTACCAGGTCGAATAATTCCGCCAGCACACTGCGATGCATTTCGATGAATTTGCTGTGCACGCCCGGCAGATCGACCTGTCGCAGATAGATGCCCGGGTGCGGATGTTTTGCTAGCCAAGACACTACATCCAGCAATCTGGGCCATTCGGCCGATAATTCTAGCGCTTGAAGCGGGCGCTTCTCCAGCCAAGTCAGCAGAGCGGGGTGTGTTTGCAGGGTGGCTGTTACCAGTGCCGAAAAGCAATCCCATTCGCGTCGTTTACCTAGCCAATTCAGTGCGTCCTCCACCGTATCCACCCAAACGCTTGCAGGCAGTTTTTGCGCTCCCTGGACGCGGTGGCGAACCACCTGCCATTCGATGCGCAGTGTGCCTACTCTCGCCAATCTCTCTGCCCAAGTTCTCACGGCATCAAAGCGATCCGTAATATCAGCAGAGCGCGGCAGCTTGATTGTCAGGCGCAGTGGGAAGCGTGCATTGCCGGTGAGTACATCACGCAATAGCTCGCCGCGATCCCATAGTCGCGCCAACTGTTCCTTCAAATCTGCTGGCTCGGTCCAGCTCACGTTGCCGACTCCGGTACAGACTGTGGCTGTGTCAAGGATTTCTGAGCGAGGTACTCTTCTATGGAGAGATTGCGGAGTTTGGATGCGCGTCCGCCCTCGTTGTGTACAAAGCCTACACTGGAAACAAACGGCTCGATGATGTGGATCTTTTGCAGTGGGGTTACGATCAGCAACTGAAGGTTGAGTTGCTGGAACAGTTTGAGGCCGTACTGGGCGGATTCATCCGATCCGCGACCAAATGCTTCGTCGATGACAACGAAGCGGAAGGATCGCGAACGCACTGCGCCCCATTCCAGTCCAAATTGATAAGCGAGACTCGCCGCAAGGATGGTGTAAGCCAACTTTTCTTTCTGCCCGCCGGATTTGCCGCCCGAATCCGAATAATGTTCATACTCGTTGTCATCTTCACGCCAGCGTTCGCTGGCGGCGAACAGGAACCAGTTGCGCACATCGCTTACCTTGGCAGTCCAGCGGCGATCCGATTCTGTCAAACCCTCGCGGCCCTTGAATCGGTCGATGATGGCTTTGACCTGCATGAACTTGGCCTCCGAATATTGGCTGTCATCCGAGCCGGTGACGGCGCCTTCGGTGCAAGCCCGCAGTTCTTGCTGGAAGTCACGGATCTCGGCATCCGGGCTGGCCTGGGATTCCAGCACGATGTAACGGCCGGGATTGTAGTCGATCTCGCCCAGCGATCTGTTGATATGGGCGATGCGCTCCTTGATGGACTCGCGTTCGCGAGCCAATTGCGCGTTGAAATTGGCGATCTCGTTGATGGTGTTAACGTTGAGCAGCTCCTTGAACCGGCTGACGAATCTGGGCAGGTCATCGCGATTCAATCGTGTCAGCAGATCTTCATACTCGAATGCAGCATCGAGACTGGCATCCATCTCGGCAGTCTCAAGTTTGAAATGCTCCTTGAAGGATGCCATCGCCTTGATGATCTTAGCCGCCAAGTCGCGAACCTTTCGATCCGTCGCATCAATCTTGCTTTGCAGCCAGCCTCGAACATCCTGTTCGCGGTTGTCGCAGGATTCAACCGTCAGCTGATGTTCGCCAAGCGCCTCTGCACGCATCGCATCCAAAGTGGACACCAGATTTTCATCGACGGCTTGTTCCTGAAGGAAGGTCTTGATCTGCTCGTGCAGATCCTGTGCATCTGCACGGCGCTGTTCGACCTTTGCACGTTTATCGCGCGCAGCCTGCGATTCGGTCTCGGATTGCCTCAACGCTTTCTGCGAGTCTCGCAAGCGCTCATTCAATTGCTTCAGCACGTCCGATGCCGACTCCAGACGGTTGCGTTCATCAGACAGTACAGCGATCTCGGCGGTCACGCTCGCCCAGTCCAGTTCTTCAAAGACGTTGAACTCCTCCAGTCGGGTCAGCGCATCGAGTCGCTCGGAAAGTTCGCTGCGTTCCTTCTCGATGGCACCGATCTGACTGCCGATCTCACCCAGGCGGATCTCGAGCAGGTGGCGCTTTTCCTCCAGTGTCGCGATCTTGGCGCTGTTGCTCCAGCCCAGTACGTAGCGGCTGCGATCATCGATACGGTGCCGGTCATCCTTCTCGTGACGGCCGCTCGGGTCTTTGATCTGCCCGGTAAGGGTGATGGCGCGCGTCTCGCGACGAAACTGCTCCTGGTTCGCGCAGCAGGCCACGTCGAATCGGTGGGCAAGCTCACGTTCCAGCCAGTCGTAATAGGGCGAATCGGTCTTGATGGAGAGTTTGCGTACCAATGAATCCCTGTGCAGGTCTTGCAGGTCTCCCGCCTTGCGTGCGCGGACATGGAAGTACACCAAGCGACCACGCAGATGGCTGCGGTCCACCCATTCTGCGACCGCCTTGTAATGTGTATCGGGCACAAGTAGTGCCAGGGCGAAGTTACGCAGCAAACGCTCGGCTGCACCTTCCCAATCCCGCTCATCCTCTCGTACTTGGATCAATTCGCCCGCGAAAGGCATGTCCTCCACATCGAGTCCCAATGCCGAACATAGTGCTGCGCGAATCTGAATCTGCTTGTCATCTATATTGCTACGGCGACGCTTGAGGCTGTCAATCTCTGCTGTCAGTTGTTCGTGTTCCTGCTTGCCCTGGCGCAGCATCACCGCATGTTCGGTCAGCACGTTCTGCAGATCGGCACTGCGACTGCGCGCTTCCTCGCGCAGCTCCTTGAAACGGCCACGCTGGCTGGAGAAGGTGGCCGCATCGGCCGCCACCGACTCGTTCAGCACGGCCGCCAACGCGCCGTAACGCCCGGCTTTGATTTTGCGTGTATCACGCAATAGCTCTTTTTGGCGAATATCGGCGGCAAGTCGTTCCAATCTATCCCCGCCATTGTCATGAATGGCCTGTTTCAACTCGCCGACCTGATCGGACTGCGTCTCGATCATGCGGTCAAGATGCTGTACCTGCCCGTTCGCGCGTTCCCATTCTTCGGTTAGAAGCACCAGACGCCTCTCCAACAGCGCCAACTTGAGTTTGGAAAAGTATGCGCGCAGGCTGTCGCGGCAGCGGCGCAAACCATCAACTTCGCCAATCAGGGCGGTATGTTGGCTGCAATCAGTCACCAGTGGCGTGAGCAGTTCGACTTGCCGCTGCGACTTGAGGATGGCTTGATGAGCACGGTTGAGGTCGTCGAAATGAGCGATCAGCGCCTGGATGCGCGGTACCACATCGAACGGTTCCAGCATGTGGCTGCGTACGAAGTCGGTAAGGTTACCCACTGACTTCATGGAAACCGTCTGGTGGAAAAGCTCTAGCGCTTGGTCGTTTTCGATACCGAAACGCCGGCGGAACCATGCGGCGTAGGGCGGGAAGCTGTCGTGCAGTTCGGCACCTGCGTTGCGTAGTCTTTTGCGCAGCTGAGCAATGTCCGGGCCGAAATCGGCGAAATCAACTGCAATGGACATCGCGTGTTCCGCCCCCAGAAAGAAGCGCGCCGGTTGCGCTTGGGCATCTTTCATCCAGAACACTTGGGCTAGGCTCACTGTCTGGTCGTAACCCGCGTTGTGGAAGACGCCCAGGATGACCGAATAGCTATTGTGGTCGCGCAGGCTTACAGGTTTTGCAGCACCAGTGACTTCATTGCGTTCAGACTTGTAGTGCCCCAGTACATAAGACCGCAGAGTCCGTTCTTTGTTTTCTGCGCCTGCCGCTTTGTTGTAGGCGATGCGCTGGGCGGGCACCAGTAGGGTGGTGAGGGCATCGACCAGCGTGGATTTTCCAGAACCGATGTCGCCGGTCAGTAGTCCGTTCTTCCCCGCGAGTTGAAGCGTCCACACCCGGTTGTCAAAAGTCCCCCAGTTGTATACTTCCAATCGCTGCAGGCGGAAGCCGGACAGCGTATCGTCGTCCAAAAAATCCAGGCCCATGCTTTGCGGTTCAGTCATTGGGGGGAGCTTCCTTGTTGACTCCGGCATCGGAGAATGCCGTCTGGTAAGTTCCCAACCTTGCATCGAACTCGGCCAGCCATTGCGCATCGACAAATGCCTTCAGAATGCGGCGTACCTCGAAACTGGCAGCGCCGCCAGTCGTTCCTGTGGCGGGCTTGAGCTTGCGCAGAAAGCCCAGATCCACCACCTTGCTGATTGTGTTGTCGATCTGGTCGATGAGTCTTGCTTCGTTGGGGCCGTCGGGCAGGAACACCCGCACCAATTCCACGATGTCGTCGCGCCCGAGCACCAGGCGCGTATCGCCACCGTTGGCATCGAACTCTGCCAATTTTTTGCGCAACAGCGCCAGAAGCAGGCTGACCGGGAAAGACAAGGGGCGGCGCGCTACCAGTCTGGGCAAACGGGGTGAAGGATCCTCACCTTCCGGTTCTGGGCGGCTTTTAAGAAAGGCATAGCCTTCTGCTTCGTCCAATACCAGATCAAGGTTGAGCACTGCCATGTATTCGCGCACGCTGGACTGAAGGGTGAGCAGTGCGGCCCAAAGGAGTTCATCGCCTTCACGGTAGATGACATCTTTGAGCAGCGTGATCAGCAGCGCTGATAGATCCCGTGGGGCGGCCGGTGTCGAGGATAGGTTCGCGATCTTTTCTTCCATCTCTTGTCCCAAGTCGATCCTGCTCACCGTGTGAAGATCACACGAGGCAAGCGGGCGGTTCGCGTCAATGTGGCACCGTTTGCTGTCTGAGCCTGCCAGTGTATGCGTTCGGCGATATCCTCATCCACTACGGTCTTGAATGTTTCGCAGCCTAGCTGCAAGTACGCAACCAACTCTGCCAGCCCGTCTTGCATGGGCTGCAATGCCACCAATTCGCTCAAGGTGATCTGCGCCCGGTCTTGCAAGGCGTGACGGATATGGCGTGTCAGACGCGCCTTGTCGACGACCACTTGATCGAAGAGCGAGCCGGCATCGATGTCCTCGTCACCTGCCTGCAAGGCAAGCTGGGTGATGAGTGGTTTGATGGCCGGCGTGAACAAAGGACGCTCCATTGCCAGCTCAATGTCCGCACAAGCTTCAGCCATCTCCATCACATTGCCCGGTGGCGGGCTATCGCGCAGTGCCAATGCTTTGCTTTCGATGTTATGCAGGATATCCATGATGCGGCGGTTTTCCAACCAAGCCTGATCGTCCAGAAAGCGCCGCAACTGCTGAGACAATGCGGCGACGGTACGTTGTGTGTGCTCGCCTGCTTCAATCCAGTCATAGTGCACGCGTCCTGTGCGTGTGTCAGGATTGAGCTCAGACACGGCGGGCAGTGCCAACACTTGGGTCAAAAGTGCGGTCAGCTCTTCCTGGCGACGGCTGGAAAGCAGGAATTCCCAAAAGGCGCGAAAACTCTTTCCTTGGTCAGAGTCTGCGATGGCATCGCGCTCTCCCATGATCTCCTCCAGCAATTCGCCTTTGCCTCCCTCCCACAGTGCGATTCGCTCGCGCACGCGCCGATCCAATTGGCGGAAGTTGTGTTCCACCTCGCGAAAATCGGTGAGCAGTTCGCGCGCACCTTGAGTGAATTGCTGGAATCTATCTTTTAGCGCCGTGGCATCCAGCAGCGGGACATCACCCGATTGGATGCGTGCGATCTCGGCATCGATCTCGTCTCGCTTCTTATGCAGTTCTGCGATGCGCTTGGCTGGATCGGCCTCGCTGCCTTCGCTAATCTGCTTGAGCAGATCGAATAACGTTAGCAAGCGGGATTCAGTACCAACGAACTGCCGGGAGGTAAGTTGCGACAGCCATGAGATAGCTTTTTCTGTCGCGGGAGTTAGATCGAACTGCGCCTCATCCGTACCTGACTTGTAAAATTTTCGAAGCCAGCCCTTGTCTGTAGCTGCCCAATCATTCAAATACTCCAGTGCAGGTTTGGGAAAGGCTTCTTCTCCGAGATGTTGACGCAGCGCATACAACTCGTCTTCCAGTGACTCGGCCAGATCCGCAGCCGACATCACGCGCACATTGGGGAAAATGAAAACCCGGTGCAGAAAACTCGCTACCAGAGGCGCATGATCGGAGCGTAACAGCCGCCACGCGGGGTGGTGGGTGCGAAGCGCATCAAGGGAGGAGAAGTCGAGTGTCATTGAAACTGTGGCGTATTTTGAGCTCGTTGTTATGGCCTAGCAGTAATGTGGTTGTTGGGTAATGATAGCAATACCATAAAATCCAAATCGAATCTTCTTGAACAGCATGTCCCTCTGCTCAAACAGTTTGGTGGTGAGAATAGTTACTAAACAGGTGGCGCATAACCAGGCACCACTGTTGGCTTGGCGGTATTCGTGGCTGAAGTCGGTGCGGCCGATTATTGGATGATGTCTGTCAGATGAGATGCGTCACTGCATCAGTTGCCGCTCAAAGGAGTGGCTAAGCCCTTGTGGGGGCCCCACCATTTAATTGAAATGCTAGAGCCCAATAGCTGCCATGTTTAAGTCAATTTATTCGATACCGTGAGGGCTGATCGTGGTGCTGGTATAATTTCCGCTGGAATCTGAATGCTGGAATACAGATTCTGGGTAGAAAGCGTGATGCACAGTAACTTTAGCAGTAACTAATTATTTTTTAATATATCTTTTTTAAATATATCAATAAGATAATTAATGTATTCGAGTGAACCTATCACCACCAGACAGCAGTTCCGGTATTTTAGGGACCCCCAAAAACCCGCAAAGCACTTTTCAGCGGGTTTTTTATTGCGCGCACAAAAAACTCCGGTCAATGCCGGAGTCTTTTGTTGGAACGCTGTGTGAGATTGAGCTGCTCTTAATCGGAGAACAGTTGCTTCAGCATCCACAGCGAAAAAACAACGGCAACAGCCGCAGTACCGATAGCCGACAGATCCGCGATGAAAGACATGGTGTTTCTCCTCCCAGAGATTTGGTTGAACATACCAACAAAAATTGCAGGGGCAATCCTAGCACAAAGTTATGTGCTATCAAGTGACAGATGTGGGAGTACCCGACTTCAATGCTCGGCTACAGAGGGTCGCTGAGGGCGGGCAATGGCAATATGCCCGCCGGGTTGGATTACGATTGCTTAAACAGCTCAATCACCATCCAGACGGAAAAACCGACAGAGAAAATGGCGACGCCGATGGCGGTGAAATCTGCGATATAAGACATTAAGTTCCCCTTTAGATAAACGTTTTTTTGTAAGATGGCTCGCTTGAATTGACTTCAGCCGGAAATATTATATTAGTAGATTAGTCGGGAATATCCCTTTTGTTATAGGGCTGTTCCGGCGTCCGCATCAGCACCATTGAGTACGAAAGGAAGTATGACCACCAAGCTTTACATCAAGACCTACGGCTGCCAGATGAACGAGTACGACTCGGACAAGATGGCGGATGTATTGCATGCCTGCGAGGGCATGACGCAAATCGACCGGCCGGAGGGCGCGGATATTATTTTGTTCAACACTTGCTCGATCCGCGAGAAGGCTGAGGAAAAAGTGTTTTCCGACCTTGGCCGCGCGCGCGCACTGAAGCTGCTTAATCCGAATCTGCTGATCGGCGTCGGGGGTTGTGTGGCAAGCCAGGAAGGCGAGGCGATCGTCAAACGCGCGCCGTATGTGGATGTGGTGTTCGGCCCGCAGACCTTGCATCGCCTGCCGCAACTGATCGCGGCGCGGCGCGCCAGCGGCAAGCCGCAGGTGGACATCAGTTTCCCCGAGATCGAGAAGTTCGATTATCTGCCCGCCGCGCAGACCACGCACGGCACCGCCTTCGTTTCCATCATGGAAGGCTGTAGCAAGTACTGCACGTTCTGCGTGGTGCCTTACACGCGCGGCGAAGAAGTTTCGCGCCCGTTTGAAGACGTGATGCGCGAGGTTGAGAGTCTGACCGCGCAGGGCGTGGGCGAGATTACCCTGCTGGGACAGAACGTGAATGCCTATCAGGGCGCGACGGAAGATGGCGACACCGTGGATTTCGCTTTCCTGTTGCAGGCCATCGCCGCGCAGCCCCTGGTGCAGCGCCTGCGCTACACCACTTCCCATCCGCGCGAAATGTCGCAGCGCCTGATCGGTGTGTACGCGAACACGCCGAAGCTGGCCGGACATCTGCATCTGCCGGTGCAATCCGGCTCGGACCGCGTGCTGGCGGCGATGAAGCGCGGCTATACCGTGCTGGAATACAAGTCTGTTGTGCGGCGGTTGCGCGCGGCGCGGCCGGATATCGCCATCGCGTCCGATTTTATCGTCGGCTTTCCGGGCGAGACCGAGGCGGATTTCGAGGCGACCATGAGGCTGATTGACGAGGTTGCCTACGATGCCAGCTTCAGTTTTATTTTCAGTCCGCGTCCCGGCACGCCGGCGGCGGAGATGGCGGACAACACGCCGCAGGAAGTCAAGCTGGCGCGCCTCCACCGCCTGCAGGCGCGCATCAACGAGCTGGAGCAACAATACAGCCGGGCGATGGTGGGCACGGTGCAACGCGTGGTGGTGGAGAACCTGTCGCGCAAAAATGCGGCAGAACTGGCGGGGCGCACCGACAATAACCGCATCGTTAATTTCGCCGGTTCGCCCGGCATGCTGGGGCGCTTTGTCGAGGTTCGCATCACCGCCGTGTCCGGCCACACCTTGCGCGGCGAAGCAATTACTCTGGCATGAACGCAGGCGCCGTGAATCAAGCTCATAAAATGTCGCTGTCGGTGCAATACGCCAGCCAGGCAAAGAATCTGCCGACGCGGCAGCAGTTTCGCCGCTGGATCAAAGTGGCGCTGGAGCGGGAGGTGCGGATGGTGCTGCGGATTGTCGGCGAAGCCGAAGGGCGCGCGCTGAACCGCGACTATCGCGGCAAGGATTACGCCACCAATGTGCTGACTTTTGTTTATGACGACACGACGCCGCTGGCGGGCGATTTGGTGATCTGCGCGCCGGTGGTGGCACGCGAGGCGAAAGAGCAGGGCAAGGACCTGCTAGCCCACTACGCGCATCTGACCCTTCATGCCGCGCTGCATCTGCAGGGGTATGACCACCAGAAGCAGCGCGAGGCAGAGCGGATGGAAGCGCGCGAGACTGCGCTGATGAAAAAATTGCGGTATCCTGCGCCCTATCTTGTTAGTTGATGATTGGTAATGGACGGTTCAGACAGTAGCAGTAGCAGTAACAACCACAAACCCACCTTGCTGGAACGGCTCTCCCTGATGTTGTTGCGGGAGCCGGAAGATCGCGAACAACTTATCTCGCTGTTGTACAGCGCCTACCAGCGCAATCTGCTCGATGCCGAAGCGCTTGCCATGATGGAGGGCGTGATCCAGGTTTCCGAGACCCAGGTCCGCGACATCATGATCCCGCGCGCGCAGATGGATGTGATCGACATCAACCAGCCGCCGGATCAATTCGTCCCCTTCGTCATCGAGACCGCGCACTCGCGCTTCCCCGTCACCGACGGCGACAAGGACAACATCATCGGCATCCTGCTGGCGAAAGACTTGTTGCGTTACTACGCGGGCGAAGAGTTCGACGTGCGCGACATGTTGCGGCCAGCCGTGTTCGTGCCGGAATCGAAACGGCTCAATGTGTTGCTGCGCGACTTTCGCAGCAACCACAACCATCTCGCGCTGGTGGTGGACGAATACGGCGGCGTGTGCGGCATGGTCACCATCGAAGACGTGCTGGAGCAGATCGTCGGCGACATCGCCGATGAATTCGACTTTGACGAGGACGAGGACAACATCATCCGCCAAGACGAGACGCACTGGCGCGTCAAGGCCGATACCGAAATCGCCGACTTCAACCAAGTGCTGGGGGCGGAATTCAGCGACGAAGACTATGACACCATCGGCGGTCTGGTGCTCAAGGCGGCGGGACAGTTACCCAAACGCGGCGAGCAATTCACCATCGGCCAGTGGAAATTTCACGTGCTGCGCGCCGACAGCCGCAGGCTATATTCCTTGCTGGTGGAGCGCAGCCCGGAAGCGGGCGAACAGACGGCGCTGGATTAGAACCGTTCATCTTCGCGCAGGTAGCGCCATTGCCCCTGCGGCAGATCACCCAGTCTTACTTTTCCAATGCGCACCCGCTTCAACGCGGTCACGCGCAACCCGACCATCTCGCACATGCGGCGGATCTGGCGTTTTTTCCCCTCGACCAGAATGAAGCGCAACTGGTCGTCGTTCTGCCAATTCACTTTGGCTGGTTTCAATTTTCTGCCGTCCAGCGATAAACCGTGATTCAGCATGGCGAGTCCGTTTGTGTCGATTTTGCCCTGCACCCGCACCAGATATTCCTTTTCAACCGGCGAGTCCTCGCCGATGAGTTGCTTGGCGATCCGCCCGTCCTGGGTGAGCACCAGCAATCCGGTCGAGTCGATGTCGAGGCGGCCGGCGGGGGCGAGATTGAGCATCTGGCTGCGATGGAAACGTTGCGGGGATTTGTCCTGCTCCCAGCGTGTTGCGGCGTCGAGCAGCAGAATGGCGGGTTTATACCCCTGTTCAGCCTGCCCCGACACATAGCCCACCGGCTTGTGCAACAGGATGGTGACGCGTTCCGCCTGTTTCGCCAGTGCCGCACGCTCCAGCGTGATCTTTTGTGTCGGCAGGATTTTTGTGCCGAGCTCGCTGACGATTGCTCCATCCACCTTCACCCAGCCTTTGGCGATGTATTCATCCGCCTCGCGGCGCGAGCAGAGTCCTTGTGTGGACATGAGTTTCGAGAGTCTAATTTTTTCCATGATCTTTAGCCAACCTTGATGCCCCATTTCCAGGGTGATGTGAGTGCCAACAGGCGAAATCCTTGATTATGTAGGAGCCGGCTTGCCGGCGAATTATTTGCGTTACTTTCGCCAGCAAGCCGGTTCCTGCGATTACCTTATCCCCATGCCGGGAAAAGCCCGCGCAGGCCGCCCGCGATGAATTCGACCGCGATGGCGGCAAGCAGCAAGCCCATCAGACGGGTGACGATGGTGCTGCCGATGCTGCCCAGACGGCGCGAGACCCAGGGTGCGGCGAGGAAGGTCAGCCACACGGTCAGGCTCAAGGCGGCCAGCACCAGCGCCATCATGCCATAGTGCCCGGCGCTGTTTGCCTTGTGCGCATCGACGATCACCGTGCTGATTGCGCCGGGTCCGGCCAGCAGCGGCGTCGAAAGCGGCACGATAGCGATGGACTGGGTGGATTCGGCATCCGCGTTGTCGTCGGGAGAAAATGTTTGCTTGTGGCCGATCAGCATATTGATCGCCATCAGCAGCAGCAGGATGCCGCCGGCGGTGCGGAAGGAATGAATGCTGATGCCGAAGAATGACAGGATCGCCTCGCCCAGCAACAGCGCGGCGAGCAGGATGCCGAACACCGACAGCGATGCCACGCGCCCGACCCGTTCGCGTTTTTGCGCGCTCATGCCGGCGGTGAACGCGATGATGATGGGAATGATCCCTACCGGATCGATGATCGCGAACAGGCTGATGAAGATTTTGGTGTATTCGGTGAAGTCGAGCATCGGCAGCAGGCAGCTTGGGTAACGGTCATGGCAAGTATGCCACCCCTGATGATGAAACTTGCCATGACCGTTTACCCTTATCCAACTTTCCCCCGCAAGCGGGAGTAAAGGGAAAACGAATCGCCGCGCGAGTTTCCGGTAACGGGGCGGCGCGAAGTTACACCGTATAATGCGGCGAATCAAATTGCCGTGTTCTATCGTGAACCGATTGCTTGCTTATCCCTATCTGCTTGCCTTCATCGCGGGCGCTATTGCGGTACTCGGCTTTGCGCCCCATGGCCTCTTCCCGTTGCCGCCGCTGGCGCTCGCCATGTTGTTCTGGTTATGGAGTCGCGCCGAACGTCCAAGGCGGGCTGCCGCACTGGGTTTTTCTTTCGGCATGGGGCTGTTCACCTTCGGCGTGGGCTGGATCTACATCGCGCTGCACGAATACGGCTACATGCACCCCGTGCTGGCGGGGGTCGCCACCTTGCTTTTTGCGGCGCTGATCTCCCTGTTCGCCGCGCTGGCGGGCTATCTGCAGGCAAGGTGCAGGGCAGCTTGTAGGTCGGGTTTCAACCCGACAGCGCCTAGCCTGGCTGAAGCCCGGCCTGTGCCCGGTAGCGTGCTTCTGTTGCTGATAATGCCGGCGTTCTGGGTGCTGGTCGAATGGCTGCGCGGTCTGATGTTCACCGGCTTTCCGTGGCTGGTGTTCGGCTACGCGCAAGTGCCATACAGCCCGCTGGCCGGCTACGCGCCGCTGCTCGGCGTGTATGGCGTGTCGCTGTCAGTCGCGGCGAGTGCAGGATTACTGCTGTTTGGATTGCAGGCGTGCCGCCGTGCGGCGGGAAAGATGGCACTCGGCGGCTTGTGCGTGCTGTGGCTGATTGGCGGGGCATTGCAGCAAGTCGAATGGACACAGCCGCAGGGCGAATCGTTCAAGGTCAGCCTGTTGCAGGGCAACATCGCGCAGGATCTGAAATTTGAAGAACACGCGCTGGTCGAAACGCTGGAAACCTATCGCCGGCTGGCGGAAAGCAGCGCTGCGCGGCTGATCGTGCTGCCGGAAACCGCCGTGCCGCTGCTGCGCGACAACGTGCCGCAGAATTACCAGATCATGCTGGGCGAACATGCGCGCCGCAACGGCGGCGACATCCTCGTCGGCAGTTTCGAAAGGGAAGCGGGGCGTTACTACAACAGTGTCTATTCCCTCGGCAGCGCGGGAAGCCAGCACTATCGCAAAAACCACCTCGTGCCCTTCGGCGAATTCATCCCGCTGCGCGGCTGGCTCGGCTGGCTCATCAACGAACTGTTGCAAATCCCCATGGGCGATCTGGCCAGCGGCGGTGCAGGGCAGCCGCCGCTGGCCGTGGCGGGGCAAAAAATCGCGGTCAACATCTGCTACGAAGACGCCTTTGGCGAAGAGATCATCCGCGCCTTGCCCGCAGCGACGCTGCTGATCAATGTCACCAACGATGCCTGGTACGGCGATTCCAACGCCGCCATCCAGCACAACCAGTTGTCGCAGATGCGCGCGCTGGAGAGCGGCCGCATGATGCTGCGCGCCACCAATACCGGCGTCACCTCGGTCATTGGCGTGAATGGGCGCATCCACGCCATGCTGCCGCAGCACGCAGAGGGGGTGCTCACTGCCGAAGTGCAGGGTTACAGTGGCAGCACGCCCTATGTGCGTTGGGGTAATGGCATGGTGCTGGTGTTGCTTGGCTTGTTGCTGGGTATGGCGTGGCGGTTGCAATGCAAAAAGTCCTCTCGCCCGCTTGCGGGAAAGGGTTAAGGTGAGGGTAATGAGCTGGTGCTGCTATCTCATCCAATGTGCGGATGGCACCCTCTACTGCGGCATCACCAACGATCTCGACAAGCGCCTCGCAGCCCATAACGCGGGCGAAGGTGCCAAATACACGCGCGGCCGGACGCCGGTAAAGTTGTTGTATCGTGAACCCTGCGCCGACAAATCCGCCGCGCTGAAGCGCGAAATGCAGATCAAGACTTTGTCCAGAACCATGAAATTGGCCCTATGCGGGATGACGTAACGGCCCGAAAACCCGTAAAATGTGCACCTTCGCAAATCTAGCCGGTTTATCAGTACATGCTCACTTATGGTTCCAATAAAACGCCCGCCAGCGGGCATGAGTCTTCACCAGATGAAACTTTTGGTTCCGACATCACGCGCTCCGCGCATGAGTCTTCACCAGATGAAACTTTTGGTTCCGACATCACGCGCTCCGCGCATGAGTCTTCACCAGATGAAACTTTTGGTTCCGACATCACGCGCTCCGCGCATGAGTCTTCACCGAAAGTCAGCCACGGGCTGACTTTTCAGCAAGTTATCCTGACGCTGCAGAATTTTTGGGACAAGCAGGGCTGCGCGCTGTTGCAACCTTACGACATCGAAATCGGCGCGGGTACTTTCCACACCGCGACCTTTCTGCGCGCGATCGGGCCGGAGCCTTGGCGCGCGGCCTATGTGCAGCCGTCGCGCCGCCCCAAGGACGGGCGCTATGGCGAGAATCCGAACCGTTTGCAGCACTATTACCAATATCAGGTGGTGCTGAAGCCTTCCCTCGACAATATTCAGGAACTTTACCTCGACAGCCTGCGCGCGCTCGGGATCAACACACAGGAGCACGATATCCGTTTCGTCGAGGATGACTGGGAGTCGCCCACGCTGGGCGCCTGGGGGCTGGGCTGGGAAGTGTGGCTGGACGGCATGGAAGTGACGCAGTTCACCTATTTCCAGGAAGTCGGCTCGCTCACCTGCAAGCCGGTGCTGGGCGAGATCACCTACGGCCTGGAGCGTTTGGCCATGTATCTGCAGGGTGTGGAGAACGTGTTCGACCTGGTGTGGGCGAAGAACGGCGACACCGTGGTGACTTACCGCGACGTGTTTCATCAGAACGAGGTGGAGCAGTCGAAATACAACTTCGAGCATTCCAACGTCGAGATGCTGTTCCGCCACTTCGGCGAATACGAGGCGGAAGCCAAACGTCTGATGGAAGCAGGGCTGCCGCTGCCGGGGTTCGAGATGGTGATGAAGTGCTCGCATACTTTTAACCTGCTGGATGCGCGCGGCGCGATCTCGGTGACCGAGCGTGCGGCTTACATTGGCCGGGTGCGCGCCTTGTCGCGCCAGGTGGCGCAGGCTTATTACGATTCGCGCGAAGCATTGGGTTTCCCCATGTGCAAGGCCGTGGAGGACGCGCAATGAAACAGACACTGTTGATTGAACTGCTGACGGAAGAGTTGCCGCCGAAGGCGCTGGAAAAACTTTCCGCCACGTTTGCCGGTGAAGTGTTCGCCGCGCTGAAGGAGCAGGCCTTGCTGAACGAGGCCAGTGTCTGCACGCCGTATTGCACGCCGCGCCGTCTGGCACTAAGCATCACCGAAGTCGAAGCGCAGCAGCCCGACCGCATCATTGAGCGCAAGGGGCCGGCGGTCGCCGCAGGTCTGGATGCGGAGGGCAAGCCGACCAGGGCGCTGGAAGGTTTCATGCGATCGGCCAACGTCACGCTGGCGCGATTGCAGCGCACGGGCGAGGGCAAGGCGGAATATTTCGTCGCGCGCGTCGAACAAAAAGGCAAGTCGCTGGACGACTATCTTTCCGCCATCATCGCGCAGGCGCTGAAAAAGCTGCCGGTGCCCAAGCTGATGCGTTGGGGTGATTCCGATGTGCAATTCGTGCGTCCGGTGCATGCGCTGACGATTCTGCACGGCAACCGCGTGGTGCCGGCCGAAGTGCTGGGCTTGAGCAGCGGCAACGTGACCAGCGGCCATCGTTTTCTGTGCGCCGAGCCGGTGGTGATCGCCCAGGCCGACGACTACGAGGCGACGCTGGCACGCGACGGCCGTGTGGTGGCCAGTTTTGCCAACCGGCGCGAGAGCATCGCGGCGCGACTGGACCAGCTGGCGGAGCAGCATGGGGCGATCTGGATTGGCCATGCCAATTTCGACCAGTCCAAACTGCTGGCGATGTCGAACGAGGAGCGCAGCGTATTGAGCGGCCTGCTGGACGAGGTGACGGGACTGGTCGAGTGGCCGGAAGTTTATGTCGGCGAGTTCGAGGCGGAATATCTCGAAGTGCCGCAGGAGTGCCTGATCCTCACCATGCAGCAGAACCAGAAATATTTCCCCCTGCTGGATGCGCGCAGCGGCAAGTTGCTGAACAAATTCCTGATCGTGTCCAACATGCAGATCAGCGATCCGCACCACATCATCGAGGGCAATCAGCGCGTGGTGCGCCCGCGCCTGGCCGATGCGCGCTTTTTCTTCAACCAGGACCGCAAGCAAACCCTGGAAGCGCGGGTGGAAAAACTTGGCAACGTGGTCTATCACAACAAATTGGGCAGCCAGTTGCAGCGGGTCGAGCGCATCACCTCGCTGGCTGGCACCATCGCCCGTCTGCTCGGCTCGGACAAGGCGGATGCGGAACGCGCGGCGCGCCTCTCCAAGGCTGACCTGCTCACCGACATGGTGGGCGAATTCCCCGAACTGCAAGGCATCATCGGCCGCTACTATGCGCAGCACGACGGCGAAAAGGCGGAGGTGGCAAGCGCCATTGAGGCGCACTACCACCCGCGGTTTGCCGGCGATACGCTGCCGCAGGGTGGGCTGGCCTGCGCCGTGGCGCTGGCCGACAAACTGGAAACGCTGCTCGGCATCTACGGCATTGGCCAGGTGCCGACCGGCGACAAGGATCCGTTCGGCCTGCGCCGCCAAGCGCTGGGCGTGCTGCGTATTCTGATCGAGACCCCGCTCGATCTGTCTTTGCCCGCCCTGCTCAAGGCGGCGGCGGAAAATTTCCCGGCCGGGATGTTGTCCGCCAGCGTCGCGACCGACGTGGAAGGGTTCATGCTCGACCGCTTGCGCGGCTATCTGCGCGAACAGGGATATGAGATCAACCAGATCGAAGCGGTGCTGGCGGTACTGAACGGGCGCCTGCACGAAGTCTTGCCGCGCCTGCAGGGCATACGCGGGTTTGCCGCGCTGGCGGTGGCGAAAGATCTGGCGGCGGCGAATAAGCGCGTGCACAACATCATGCGCAAGAACGCGGAGGAATTGGGCGAGCTGGCGCAGGCGTCGGTCAATCCCGCATTGCTGGCGGATGCGGCGGAACGCGAGCTGTACCAGGCGATGCAGGACATCACGCCGATGGCGCGCGGCTATTTCGAGCGCGGCGATTACGCCAACAACCTGAAGACTCTGGTCACCCTCAAGCCCTTCATCGACGACTTTTTCGACAAGGTGATGGTGATGGCGGAGGACAACGCATTGCGTATCAATCGCGCGGTGCTGTTGCAGCAGTTGGCACGCCTGATGAACCAGTCGGCGGATATTTCAAAATTGGCAACGTAAGTCAAAAACATGCAGCACAGAGACACAGAGAAAAACCATCGCAGAAGCGGACATATATCCTTTATTTTGCGGGCGATCAGCACTGCCGCTGGAGTCTGATGTTTTTGAATTCCTCCGTGTCTCCGTGTCTCTGTGGCGAAAGGTTCAATGAAACTTATCATTCTCGACCGCGATGGCGTCATCAACTTCGACTCCGACCAGTTCATCAAAAGCCCGGATGAATGGAAGCCCATTCCCGGCAGTCTGGAAGCGGTCGCGCGCATGAACCAGGCGGGCTACCGCGTGGTGGTGGCGACCAACCAGTCCGGCATCGGACGCGGCCTGTTCGACATGCCGACGCTGAACGCCATTCATGACAAGCTGCACAAGTCGCTGGCGCTGGTGGGCGGACGCATTGACGCGATTTTTTTCTGTCCGCACACCAATGATGCGAAATGCGATTGCCGCAAACCGAATGGCGGCATGCTGGAAGAGATCGCCCTCCGCTACGGCACTTCCCTTGCCGGGGTGCCGGCCGTGGGCGATTCGCTGCGCGACCTGCAGGCGGCGGCACGGGTGGGCGCGAAGCCCATTCTGGTATTAACCGGCAAGGGCATGAAGACGCGGGAGCACGGCGAACTGCCGCAGGGGACCGAAATATTCCCGGACCTGGCGGCGATGGCGGCCGCATTGCCATGAACCTGATCCGTTCCATTCTGTTTTCGCTGGCGCAAACTGTATTCACGCTGCTGTACGCCCTGTTGTCGCCGCTGATTTTTTTGTTTGGCCAGCACACCCGCCACCGACTGTTGTCCGGGTTCGCGCCGGGCATTCTGTGGCTGCTCAAGGTCATCTGCGGCATCCGCATGGAAGTGCGCGGCATCGAAAATATCCCGGCCACTCCCTGCGTGGTGCTGAGCAAGCACCAGTCAGCGTGGGAGACGATGGCCCTGCAATTGGTGTTGCCGCCGCACGTCTGGGTGGCCAAGCGCGAGCTGCTGTGGATTCCATTTTTTGGCTGGCTGCTGGCGCTGTCGAGTCCGATCGCGCTGGATCGCAGCAAGGGCAAGGAAGCGATGCGCCAGTTGCTGGAAAAAGGCCAGGCCAAACTGGCCGCCGGATTTTGCGTAGTGCTATTCCCGGAAGGGACGCGCATCGCCTACGGCCAAAAAGGGCGATACAAACTCGGCGGCGCCATGCTGGCCGGCCATGCCGGTGTGCCGGTGCTGCCGGTCGCGCACAATGCCGGGAAATTCTGGGGGCGCAATGCCTTTGTCAAACGACCGGGTGTCGTGCAGATGGTGATCGGCCAACCGATTGCTGCCAGCGGCCGCACCGCGGAAGAGATTAATCGCCAGGTCGAGCAATGGATCGAAGGCGAGATGGCGCAACTTTGATGTTCGGCACATTGCGCCGCAAACTTTCCCCGCCCGCGGTTGAACAGCGCCGCATCGACCTTTCCGGCCGGCCTGTCACTTACACCCTGAAACGCAGCAGCAAACGGCGCAGCATCGGCCTGCGCATCGACGAGCGCGGGCTGACCGTCAGCGTGCCCCTGCGCGCCTCGGAAAAATGGTTGCACAGCGTGCTGCAGGACAAGGCCGGCTGGGTGGTGGAAAAAATGGCCGGCTGGCAAGCAAGACAGGCGCCGGTTATCCAATGGCGCGACGGCGAGCCCGTCCCGTTCTGCGGCAACATGCTGAAATTGCGCGTGGTGCCCGACCTGTACGGCGCGCCGCCGATCCTCTGTGGCGAGAATTTGCATTTATGCCTGGCGCAGCCGGCCTCGCCGCAGAGGATTGAGCAGGCGGTGGGGCAGTGGTATCGGCAACAGGCGCTGGATTTGTTCGGGCAGCGTGTGGCGCACTTTGCGCCGCAACTTCAAGTCGTGCCGCGCGCGGTTAAGCTATCCGCGGCACGCAGCCAATGGGGAAGCTGCACCGTGCGCGGGGTGGTGCGCCTGAACTGGCGCCTGATCAAGCTGGCGCCGGCGCTGACCGATTACGTGGTGGTGCATGAATTGGCGCATCTGCTGGAGATGAATCATTCCGCCGCGTTCTGGCAAGTGGTGGGGAGTGTCTGTCCGGATTATCGGCAGTTGCGCGTGCGACTGCGGGAATTCGGGATAGTCGACTGAGCCGCGGCTGCGGCAATATGCCGCATTCCTCCGCGCCACGTTGGGTTTTATCGTGCGCGCACCGGACAGCCGCAACGCATGCGCTCGTCTCCTCCCGGATGGCATTTCGGCGGGTGCCCGGTGCCTAGAACCGAACCGCCACGCCTGCGCCGGTCTGTACCAACTCCCCCAGTTTTGCAAACAATTCTCCGCTGTCGCGCTGGCTGGTCCATTGCCCGTCGTGCCAGGCAAAATGAAACCCGCCCGATTTGGCCGCCAGCCAGATCTCGCGGTTCGGCGTGTGCCGGTTCACGATCACCTTGCTGCCGTCGTCGAACTCGATCTCCATGATCGAGCCGTTGCTGTCGTAGTCGATGTCGCCGCTGTCCAGCGCGCGTTCGATACGCTCGAACACGGCATCGGCCAATTGGTTGAATTCACTTTCGGTCATGCTTGCTCCCGCTGGGTGGCGCGCTCGTGCTTCGCTTATAATCGCGCCGGTTTGGTTATCAGGAAAGAAGTTCATCATGCGAACCCTCTGCATTATGTTGCTGTTGCTGTTGTGCGCGCAAGGTTGCGGGCGCAGGGGGCCGCTGTATCTGCCGCCGCCCGATGCCGTAACCGGCAGCGCCCACTTACCCTTCGCGCAGGAAGACACTCCCTCATGAATGATTATTTCGGCTATCGAGAAAACACGTTGCACGCCGAACAGGTTTCGCTGCAACAGATTGCGCTCCAATTCGGCACGCCCTGCTACGTCTATTCGCGCGCCGCACTGGAAAGTGCCTACCGCGCATTCGGGCAGGCGCTTGCGCCGCGCGACCATCTGATCTGCTACGCGGTCAAGGCCAACCCCAATCTGGCCATCCTCAATCTGTTCGCGCGGATGGGGGCGGGATTCGACATCGTGTCCGGCGGCGAACTGCAGCGCGTGCTGGCGGCGGGCGGCGCGGCGGAGAAAGTCGTCTTCTCCGGCGTGGGCAAACGCGCGGATGAGATGCGGCTGGCATTGCAGGCGGGGATATTGTGCTTCAACGTCGAGTCGGCGGCAGAGATGGAGCAGCTTGACCGGGTGGCGGGCGAGATCGGCAAGATCGCGCCGGTCAGTCTGCGGGTGAATCCGGACGTCGATGCAAAAACCCACCCCTATATTTCCACCGGACTCAAGCAAAGCAAATTCGGCATCGCCTATGATCAGGCCCTGCCGCTTTACCGCCGAGCGGCGGGCATGGCGCATCTGCGCGTGACCGGCATCGATTGCCACATCGGCTCGCAGATCACCGAAGTCAGCCCCTTCATCGCGGCGGCGGAAAAGGTGCTGGCGTTGGCGGATCAATTGGCGGCGGAGAATATCGTTCTTGAACACATCGATCTGGGCGGTGGCCTTGGTATTCGCTACGACAATGAATCGCCGCCGGCGATTGCCGACTACGCGCATGCACTGTTGGTGGCATTGCGGGGCCGCAGCGCCAAGCTGATCGTCGAACCGGGCCGGATTTTGGCGGGCAATGCCGGTGTGCTGCTGACCCGGATCGAATATCTCAAACATGGCGAGGAGAAGAATTTCGCCATCGTCGATGCGGCAATGAACGACCTGATGCGTCCCGCGCTGTACGATGCTTTTCATGCCATTCAGCCGGTGCAAAAAAACCGACACCGTGCGCGGCACTATGAGGTGGTGGGGCCGGTCTGTGAAAGCGGCGACTTCCTCGGGCACGCCCGTGAATTGGGTATTGCGGCCGGCGATGTGCTGGCGCTGATGTCGGCGGGAGCTTATGGCATGAGCATGAGCTCAAACTACAACACGCGTCCGCGTGCCGCCGAGGTGATGGTGGATGGCGAATCCGTCCATCTCATTCGCGCGCGGGAAACGGTGGCGCAGTTGTATGCCGGCGAAAAAATCATCGGGTGACTTTTTTGCATATAACCGCACAAATTTATTGCAGAAAAAAAATATTCGCGCATAGAATGCCTCCACCGGGCGTGTAGGGAGATTTCAGGCAACGGAAAGACGCTCCGGGAGTGCAGTGGTTGCACGCAAACGTAGTAACCGGTTAGTCCATCAAACTTTAATAAGGAATGAAAATGGCAACTGCTACCAAAGCGAAAAGCACCACCCGTAAACCAGCTGCGAAGAAACCCGTGGTCAAGAAAGTAGCCGCCAAGAAACCGGTGGCGAAAAAGATCGTGGCGAAGAAACCCGTCGCCAAGAAAGTAGCTGCCAGGAAGCCGGTGGCGAAAAAGATCGTGGCGAAGAAACCCGTCGCCAAGAAAGTAGCTGCCAGGAAGCCGGTGGCGAAAAAGATCGTGGCGAAGAAACCTGTCGCCAAGAAAGTAGCTGCCAGGAAGCCGGTGGCGAAAAAGATCGTGGCGAAGAAACCCGTCGCCAAGAAAGTAGCTGCCAGGAAGCCGGTGGCGAAAAAAGTCGTGGCGAAGAAACCCGTCGCCA
>Ga0210044_10001775_pt1 | contig 32772 bp, 36 predicted proteins | sample CryGey13umfilter_2_FD_183959 | JGI IMG/M metagenome (GOLD analysis project Ga0210044, IMG submission 183959) | Groundwater microbial communities from aquifer in Utah, USA - Crystal Geyser 4/9/14 3 um filter (SPAdes) (version 2) | ecosystem: Environmental > Aquatic > Deep subsurface >...
AGGATAATTGCGCCTGAAACGAACCAGAAAATGCGCTTCAGGATATAAAACTCAAAAATCCTCTCCTCAAATTGTCCAAAATGGCGCTCCACCACCGTTACTTCAAACTTTTGCAGAGGGTTCTATAGATTATATAACATTATTTATTAAGTCAAATTGTTAATGATAGGTTCTGAACAGACTAATCAGAATGCCCTGAATTTTAACGCGGTCGGGGTCGTAGATCTGGGGTTCATAGTAATCATTTTCGGGTTCCAGAATGATTTTATTTCCCGATTTGCGAAAGCGTTTTAAAGTCACTTCGGCATCATCTACGAGTGCCACAACAATGGCACCATTTTCAGCGCTATCTGTTTTCTTGATAATGATAATATCATTATTGTTGATACCGGCTTTAATCATGGAATCGCCATCGACTTCCAGCGCATAATGTTCTCCGCTTGCCAGTAAATGCGGCGGAATATCCACGGTCTGGCCTTCATCGCGGATGGCCTCGATCGGTGTTCCGGCGGCAATGCGGCCACAAAGGGGAATCGGTTCGAAAACGGGTATGGATTCTGCCGAATCAAAGACACTGGAATAGGTGCGCGTTTTGTGCGCCGCTTCTGTCTGGTCATTGGCGGCAGGGTGGTAGCCTTCGGGAAGCCGGCGAACGTGGAGCGCACGCGCACGGTGTGGTAATCGTTCGAGATAGCCCCGTTCGACAAGGCCGCTGATCAGACGGTGAATTCCCGATTTGGATTTCAGCCCCAGCTCGTTCTTCATTTCCTCAAAAGAAGGTGCCACGTCACCATCAGCCATGCGCTCGTGAATGAGCACAAGAAGCTCGCGTTGTTTCTTTGTCAGCATTATTCCCCCCGATGTGATCTTTCATTGACTCATTGTTCGTTCTTGGAATATTCTTTTTCTGTAAATATTGACGTGTTTATGTCGGATATATACTCTATTCGTTCTATTTTAGTTCTTCTTTTGTGTCAAGAACCGATTAAAATTTTTAAAAAAAAGGCGATTTACGCCTTCTATGATTTCTTCTAGGATACTGGGTATGAAAAAAAGAAGCTATGGAAACAGTCACCTGAAATTCCTGATTATCGGTGTTATTCTTGTTGTCGTTCTTGATCGCTTTGTTCTTGGGGATGCATGTCCCTATATCGAGGAAACGCGCAGGGAAATTTCCTGGCAAGCGGAAGAAGCAGAGATTTCACAGACAAAAGATAAAAGAGATATTGTTCTTGCGCTACTCGAACCTGAAATTGTGACACTTCAAAACCATGTTTCAAAAACGGAAACATTCGGTCCTGCAGATTTGTCGCCATGGAAAAAGTTTGCTGTGCCTGTAATCCTTGATCCTGAAAAACCCAAAATTGTGATTGTGATTGATGACCTGGGGGTAAGCCGTGAGCATTCGCAGGAGATTCTAGAGTTACCCGCGCCACTGACACTGGCTTTTTTGCCTTATGCAGAACGGCTCGAGAGTCTGGTCAGTGCAGGAAAGCAGAAAGGACACGAGATTATGGTTCATATGCCGATGGAGCCAATGAATGGTGATCTTGATACGGGGGATATATTTCTTGATATGATTCAATCTCCTGCGGAATTTGACGGTATGCTTGAAAAGGGATTAGGCGCTATTAGCGGTTATGTTGGAATGAATAATCATATGGGAAGTCGTCTAACGCAGGATAAAGAAGCGATGCAGCGTTTAATGGCGGTTCTTCATAAGCGTGGTCTGCTGTTCCTTGATTCACGTACGATTGCCTCTTCGGTGGCGGCAGAAACGGCAGCGCAGTATCATGTGCCTTATGCCGTGCGCGATGTGTTTCTGGATGATGATCCGTCACTGGAAAATGTGCGTGAAAGATTGAAGCAGACGGAAAGAATTGCGCTTGAATACGGACAGGCGATTGCGATTGGTCATCCGAAGCCGTACACAATTCAGGCTTTGCAGGAATGGCTGCCGACCCTGCAGGAAAAAAATATCCAGCTTGTACCGGTTAGTGCGGCTGTTATTGCACCAGAACATAAGAACGCAGTAGCTTATGAACCCTCACTGCCTGGCCCATAAGTTGTGTGCAGGAGGCGGGCATTGATTTTGACGTTGTAATCATCCTGAAGTTTTTTGTAGTATAACTCGATCAGTTCGCTTTGTTCATTGCGCTTTACGGTATCAAGAAATGGTTTCAGGGTCTCTGCAGGAACATTGTCTGTGTCCGGCAGTGTGATTTTAATCACCTGTCCCAAACGATAGCCGCCTTCGACCGGCCCGAGGGCAAACTGATTTTCGGGAAGCTCGAATAGAATGAATTTCATTGTTTTGCCCAGATCTTTTGGTGGGTCTTCCGCACGGACAAGGTTATCGGAGTCAATCTGTCTTCCGTTTGCGGCGGCAATCTGCGCGAATGTTTTACTGCCGTCTTTCAGGGCGGACAGTGCCTCTTCGGCAAGCAGTTTAACGGCAACCTTTTTTTGATCCTGTATCCAGATTTTTGCCAGATCCGGCTTCACATCCTCGAAGGGACGATAGGTTTTTTCCTGAACGCTATCAACACGAAGAACGGCATAACGCCCATCGGCAAGCTGGAAAACAGGGGAGACTTCATCTGGCCTCAGGGTAAAGACTGTTTCCAGCATATAAGCCCAGTCCTGTTCGAAATCCTTGATACCATCTTTGTTGTCCGTGGTGGAACCATCGCGTTTCAAGGGACTGAACTGCCTTGTCTCAAGCGCCATCTCTGTGGCAACATCTTCCAGTGAAGCGCCGCCGGCAAAGAGATCGTCAATCTGTCCGGCTGCTGCAAACATTTCATCTGCCACACGCAAATTGACAATGTCTTTCTTCAGGGTGCTTTTAACGGATGCAAAAGGTTCTGTCGCAGGCGCAATAATTTTTTTGAGCTTTAGAATATGCCAGCCAAGCGATGTTTCAATGGGGCCGATCATCTGGTCTGGTTCTGCGGAAAAAGCGGCCTCTCCAATGGCTTCCGGTAATCCGGCTTTCTCAAAGGACTCTTCGCCAAGCCAGAAATCTTCACTATCAGTCACATCTTTTACAGCCTCCTTGAGGGATTTTCCTTTTTCAGTAGATGCTAGAATGGCATCAGCGTCTCCCTGATTATCGACAACAACCTGTTCAAGGACTCTTTGCTCCGGCTTGCTGTAGCTTGCCAGATCACGTTCGTAAATGGAGCGTAATTCCTCATCCGAGACATCAAGGGTTTTCTCCAGTTTTTCATGTGAAAGAATACCAATTGTAAAACCGCGCATTTCAGGAATGGCGTAGCGCTCCTGTCCGGCCTGATAAAAAGGCAGTAAAATTTCGTCTGCAGGAACCGCCACATCTTTTATGAGGCTATAGGGTAAAAAAACAGTTTTGACAGCGCGTCTTTCATTTTCATACTGATAAAGATCCTGTGCCGCTTTTATAGAAGGAAGGGCTGTGCCTGTCTGGAAAACATTGCGCAGGAGCATATTGGTCATTTCCGCTTTTATCATACGGACAAAATCACGCTCGGTCATACCCTGATTTCGCAGAACAGCAGCAAGTGCCGATCTTTTATCCATTTCATCCGTTACCAGCGGTTCGATCAGGCGGTTTATCTGTTTGAGAACGGTCTCATCCCCGACCTGAAGCCCCAGATCGGCGGCAGCGGCTTGTGTAATATTATTGGATATTTCATTGTTCAGTACCTGATTCACAAGTCCGAGATTATAGGCCGTCTGGACATCAAGCCCTTGTGAGCTTAAAGCGCGGCGTAATGTATTATCAAAAGTGGTAAGAGAAAGCTCCTGTCCATTGATTTTGGCTACGGCGTTATTGCCTGCCGCGTCACCTCTGAAAAAGCCGCCAATATCCATGAAGACAAGGCCGCCTACGGCCAGTGCCATAAAACCGAATAATATAAATTTTGAAAATCCCGATTTGGAACCTTCACGCAGGGCATTGAGCATATTATAAATCCTTTGATCGCCAATAATCTGAATCGCAATATAATGCGGCATTCTGCTGCGGGCAACAGCCGATTGAATTTCTCTTCTATAATGATTAGGGTGAAAGAAACAAATAAGGAATGGAAAGCATGAAAAGCATGAAAAGCATGAAAAAACTGATTGCCGGAAACTGGAAAATGAATGGCAGTGAGGCTGGCGCGGTCTCTTTGATGAAAGATATTGGCGACGGACTGGCCAAGAATCCGGATTTAATGGATCACTGCGATTTTCTGGTTTGCCCTCCAGCTATTCATATCTATGTGGTTAAACGCCAGATTGATCATATGTATAGCCCCGTTGATATTGGCGGTCAGGATTGCGCGGCAACGGAAAATGGTGCCTATACAGGACAGATTTCTGCGGAAATGCTTAAAGATACGGGATGCCGTTATGTTCTGGCCGGGCATTCGGAACGACGGATCTATCAGCAGGAAACAAGTGGTTTCATCAGTGAAAAGGCCGCCAGAGCGCATCTTCATGGTTTAATTCCGATTATCTGTGTCGGGGAGCAGGAAAGAGAGCGGGAAGAAGGCAGGGCTTTTGATATTGTGGCAAAGCAGCTCTCCGAGTCCCTGCCGGATGGTGTGACGGCAGAAAATACGGTGATTGCCTATGAACCTGTCTGGGCTATCGGAACGGGAAAAAGTGCCACACCGGATGATGTGAAAGCCATGCATGGTTTTATTCGTGAAAAGCTGGCACATTATAAGGACATCCGTATTTTATATGGTGGCTCTGTCAAACCCGGAAATGCAACGGCGCTTTTTTCAACAGAAAATGTCAATGGTGCGCTTATTGGCGGCGCAAGTCTGGATGCGGCGCAATTTCTGGGTATTGCACGCGCCTTGTGATCTTATAGTTTACATTTGTATTTATTCGTGCTTATTCGTGGTAAAAAATGGAAACAAGAGAATGAAAGTCTAAAAAATGGAACATGTTGTCTTAGTCATACATTTAATGCTGGCAGTGAGTATTATCGCTCTGGTACTGGTACAACGCTCGGAAGGCGGAGGCCTGGGAATCGGAGGTGGCGGCGGTCTGGGCGGTCTGGCAACACCGGGCGGTACGGCAAGCGCCATGACAAAAATTACAGGAATTCTGGCGTTCTGCTTTTTTGGTACAAGTCTGATTCTCGGAATTATGGCAGGAGCGCACGGAAACTCGAAAAGTATTCTTGATGAGATTAATCAGCTGCCGGCGGCAGCCGAACAAACAATTGATGAAAATAACGGGGATGTCCTGATTGAAACAGAGATGCCGGAAACTTTACCCTCCGTACCTGTGGAATAGACCTAAAATAATATGACAAAATTTATCTTTATAACGGGCGGCGTTGTTTCCTCATTGGGAAAAGGCCTTGGCTCCGCTGCTTTAGGTGCGTTATTACAGGCACGCGGGTTTACGGTTCGTCTTTGCAAGCTTGATCCGTATCTGAATGTTGACCCCGGTACAATGAGCCCTTTTCAGCATGGTGAGGTTTATGTCACCGATGATGGCGCGGAAACCGATCTTGATCTGGGACATTATGAGCGTTTTACAGGTCGTCCGGCGGTGCAGAGCGATAACACGACAACAGGACGCATTTATACCAGTGTCCTGCAGAAAGAACGGCGTGGCGAATATCTGGGCGCAACGATTCAGGTGATTCCGCATATCACCAACGAGATCAAGGATTTTATCCGTGAAAAAGACGGCTCTGCCGATTTTGTACTGTGTGAGATCGGCGGTACCGTTGGCGATATTGAAAGCCTTCCTTTTATGGAAGCCATTCGCCAGTTCGGGAACGAGATGGGGCGGGAGCGCTCGTTATTTATTCACGTGACGCTGCTGCCCTGGATTCCAGCGGCAGGAGAGCTGAAAACAAAACCGACACAGCATTCCGTCAAGGAGTTGATGAGCGCGGGGATCAGGCCGCGTATTTTGCTGTGCCGTGCCGACCGCCCCATTGAAAAGGACGAGCTTGGGAAAATAGCGCTATTTTGCAATATTGATGATAACAAGGTTATTCCGGCGCTTGATGTATCTTCTATTTATGAAGTGCCGCTGACCTATCATGCCGAGGGGCTGGATGATCAGGTGCTTGACTGCTTTGGCATTAAGGATGCACCGCCGCCGGATTTATCCCGCTGGGAGCAGATTGTACGCCGCATAAAAAATCCTGAAAGTATGGTGCGGATTGCGGTTGTGGGGAAATATACCAATCTGGCAGATAGTTATAAATCCCTGAATGAGGCGCTCATTCATGGCGGGATTGCCAATAAGGTTAAAGTCGAGATCAATTTTATTGAAGCGTCTGTTTTTGATGAGGAAGATGTCGCGGTGCATCTTGAGGGGATTCACGGTATTCTTGTCCCCGGCGGTTTTGGACAACGCGGCGCAGAGGGGAAAATCAAGGCTGTGCAATTTGCACGGGAGCGGAAAACGCCTTATTTTGGCATCTGTTTCGGGATGCAGATGGCGGTCATTGAGGCCTGCCGGAATTTATGCAATATGCCGGATGCGACATCCTCCGAATTTACTGAAGAGGGAACCCATGTCATTGGCCTGATGACTGAGTGGACAAAAGGAAGTGCGAAAGAAGAGCGGGGTGTCAATGGTGATCTGGGCGGAACAATGCGTCTTGGCGCGTATCCGGCGCGGTTGGCTGCCGGGTCTCGTGTTGCCGGAATCTATGGCACACCGGAAATCAGCGAGCGCCACCGTCATCGTTATGAAGTCAATATGGCGTTACAAGAGACTCTTGAAAGCCATGGTCTTATTTTTTCTGGTACGTCCCCTGACGGACTTTTGCCGGAAATCATTGAATATAAGGATCACCCGTGGTTCATCGGTGTCCAGTTTCACCCCGAGCTGAAATCAAAACCGCTTGATCCTCATCCGCTGTTCGTCTCATTCATTGAAGCCGCAGTGCGTCAGAGTCGGCTGGTGTAAGTCAGGGAGAAGGGGGCAGCAGCGTTGCTGCCTGTACCTTATTATCAATCTCTCTTGTCAGGGTCTCGAGCACGTGTCCGGCAATATCTGTAGGAAGTCCTCTTTTATTGGAACAGATAATTAAATCACTCCGGGTATTTTTTACTCTTTCCGGAAAATCCAGAAGAGGAAAGAGTCTTGGGTCAAGCTTTTCGTACCAGTTTTTAAAGAGGCTGATTTCAGAGTCTATGCGCTCTAATGATGTCTTGTCTTCCGCAGGATTATGCGTTTCTTCTAATGTAGTCTGTGTATATTTTATGGAATCCTTCAAGATATCAAAGAAACTATTCCATGTTTTATGAGAATTTATTCTATCATCAAGCATGAAAAGGGCTTGCGCATAAGCAATAAAAACGCGCTGGGCACTGCTATCCTCTTTTTTGACAGTCACCAGAAAGTGGTTGATATTCTTGTCCATTTCTGTAAAGGCATGGACTATCATTTTATCATCAAGTCCGCTTTTTGTGGCATTATAGATTCTTTTTATACCTTTCAACGCGTTTGGCATATCTCTGACTATATTAAAAATATTTTTCATTTTTTTCTTTCTCCTGAATTTCGGGTTTTGTAACAGGTCTTTTTAGATATGTCAATAAACCTCCTTTGTCGTTCGGGGCTGTGAAAAGCTTTGAAAGCCATTTTCTGGAGATTGATAAAAATATGAATTTCTCCTTTGCATATGCGAACGGGCGTTTTAGACTGTAGCTGATTTTATGATGTTTTGTTGATGGGGATATAATGCAGAAATTTTTTACGGTCTGGTTTGTTGTTGTGACAGTTTTTGCGGGATTGGGAAGTGGTCTGGCGCAGGCCGGGACTTTCAGTCAGACGTCAGCAAAGCAGGCGATCGTCATGGACTATGATACCGGGATGATCCTGCTTGAAAAAGACGCGGATACGAAAATGCCGACCTCCTCTATGAGCAAGGTTATCACCCTGTATGCCACGTTTGCGGCTTTGCAGAAAGGAACGGTTTCTCTGGATACGATGCTCCCCGTGAGCGAGAAAGCGTGGCGCAAGGGCGGCTCCAAAATGTTTGTTAAAGTTGGCACGGATGTCAGTGTCGAGGATCTGGTACGGGGGGTGGTTGTCCAGTCCGGCAATGATGCCACGATTGTTCTGGCCGAGGGTCTGGCAGGGACAGAGGAGGCCTTTGCCGATACGCTGAACGGCATTGCAAAAAATCTTGGTATGAAAAACAGCCACTTTATGAATGCCAGTGGTTGGCCGGATCCTGATCATTATTCCACGGCGCATGATCTGGCTATACTGGCGGCGGCAACGATCAAGGATTTTCCTGATTACTATCATTATTTTGCCGAGCAGGAATTTATTTATAACAATATCAAACAGCCCAATAGGAATCCGCTGATCTATCGCAATATCGGTGCCGATGGCTTGAAAACAGGACATACGGAAGTGGGGGGGTATGGTCTTATGGGAGCTGGAACACGAAACGGACGGCGCGTTGTTTTTGTTCTTAATGGCCTTGCCAGTGATACCGAGCGGGCAGAAGAAGGGGCACGTTTGCTGGATTGGGGATTGAGAAGCTTTGAAAATATAGTTCTATTCAAGGCAGGCGAGACTATTGATCGGGCTTCTGTTGTGATGGGGAAATCAAAGCAGGTTCCATTGACCGTTGAAAATGATATTAAAGTGACACTTCCTGTCTCTGTCCGGAATGATCTTAAGGTTGAAATGGTTTATGCCGCGCCTTTACTTGCGCCGATCAACAAAGGACAGAAAATAGGGGTATTGAAAATTGATGTGCCGCGCCTTCAGCAATTTGAAGTTCCTCTTGTTGCAGCAGAAGATATCAAAAAAGCCGGATTTTTTCCGGGGCTTTTTGCCAAAGCCGGATTGTTGCTAAGTGGCGGAGGTGACGGGAATGAGCCGCAATAAGGGCATGTTCATTTCTATTGAAGGCGGTGAAGGCACTGGAAAGACAACACAGATTGGTATGCTGGCCGAAAGCCTGAGAAAACAGGGTCATGATGTTGTCACAACCCGCGAACCCGGCGGAACACCGGAGGCCGAGAAGATACGGGAGCTTCTTGTCCATAGAAATGGCGGAGACTGGACTCCGATGGCGGAGATCCTCCTTTTTTTTGCGGCGCGGCAGATGCATGTGACACAGCTTATTATGCCGGCACTGACCGCCGGAAAAATTGTGATTTCAGATCGTTTTACCGATTCAACCCGGGTTTACCAGAGCTATGGCCATGGGGTTGAGCCGGATATTATTGAAAGCTTTGTGCATCTGGCGCTGGGTGGCTTTGAACCGGATATGACCTTTATTCTGGATATTGCTGTTGATAAGGGGCTGGCCAGAGCCGGAAGACGCCAGAACGAAACGGACATCAAGGAAGACCGTTTTGAGAAAATCGGAATGGCTTTCCATGAAAAGCTGCGGCAGGGGTTTTTTGCGATTGCCGAACGTTTTCCCGAGCGCTGTGTTATGATTGATGCAGATCGTACAATTAACGAGATTGCAAACGAGATGCAAATGATTGCTTTGAGAAGATTACAAAATGTTTGACGAGTTCGAAGAACTGGAAAATGATTTGCTTGAAGACGAGCCGTTAGCGCCTGTTGAAAGCGTTCATAACTTGCTTGCTCCTCGCCAGATGGTGGATTGTTTGGGGCATGAAGAGATTGAAGCTGCTTTGAAAGCCCGGATAAAAGATAATACGCTACCGCATGCGCTGATTTTTTCAGGCTTGCAGGGTATTGGAAAATCGACGCTGGCCTTTCGGCTGGCGCGTTATTTATTTAAACAGGGCAAAGACTCTGGACAAAGTGCGGAGGGTGGTCTGTTCGGGACTGATTTGCCGAAGGAAGAAGCGGCGCAAAATATTTTTGTTGCCCCTGATGAGAGCGTTTTTCGGCAAGTGGCCTCGGGAGGACACCCTGATCTGCTGACGATTGAGCGCTTGTTTGACGACAAAAAAAACCGTTATAAGGGGACTGTTGAAGTTGATGAAATACGTCGTATCACGCCTTTTTTGCGTAAAACAGCTTCGCAAGGAGGCTGGCGCGTTGTGATTGTGGATGATGCAGACACAATGAACCGCAGCTCCCAGAACGCTATTCTGAAGATACTGGAAGAACCGCCTTCAAATGCCTTGCTCATACTCGTTTGCCACAGGCTTGGCGCAATGATTCCAACAATCCGTTCACGGTGTCGTACACTGACGTTCCAGCCACTGAATCGTGAAAATTTCGGTACTCTGATTGCCAGAGATCATGGGGCGCTTTCGCAGAGTGACCGCGATGTTCTCTTTCATATTTCCAGCGGCAGTATCGGGCAGGGGATTAAAATTGCAGAAGAAGGCGGACTTGAGGCCGTATCCAAAATCATGGCACTGTTTTATAGCTGGCCGAACTGGCAATGGTCGCAAATCCATATGCTGGCCGAAGCTATGGGACGGCAAGGGCAGGAAGAGAGTCTGCAGGCCTTTCAGGATGTTCTGCTCTGGATCGTAAATGCGCTTCTGCGTGCCAAAGCGCGGGGAGAAATTCTGCACAGTCCGCTTGATAATGAAGCAACACAGAAAATGCTGGCGCATTACAGTTTGCGGGACTGGATAGAAATTGCTGGTCAGCTTCAGGAACATTTTGATACAGTAAGCGCCGCCAGTCTGGATAAGCGTCATGCTGTTCTGGGTGCATTTTCATTTTTCAAAGAGGCCTTGTAATGGATCAAAAAAAAGTAATGGATCAAAAAAAACCGTTTTATATCACCACAGCCATTTCCTATGTGAATGGTTCGCCGCATCTGGGACATGCTTATGAGGCGATCCTTACGGATGTTGTGGCGCGTTTCAAGCGGCTGGATGGTCACGAGGTTTTCTTTCTAACCGGCACGGATGAACATGGCGAGAAAGTTGCAACTACAGCTGAAAAAAATGGCATGAAACCAGGGGACTTTTGCGATAAGACGTCTGCCGAATTTATTCAGATGACGAAAGATCTGAATATTTCCAATGACGGTTTTATCCGCACAACCGAGGCGCGCCATTATAAAGCGGCGCAGGAGCTCTGGAACAAAATCAGGGAAAAGGGCGATATTTATCTGGGTAAATATGAGGGCTGGTATTCTGTTCGTGATGAAGCGTTTTTTGGAGAGGACGAGTTGACGGACGGGGATGGTGGCAAAAAATTCGCCCCTTCTGGCGCGGAAGTTACATGGAAAGAAGAACCGAGCTATTTCTTCAGGCTATCGGCTTATACTGATAAACTTCTTTCATATTTTAAGGCGCATCCGGAGTTCATTGAACCGGAATCGCGGCGGAATGAAGTCATCTCTTTTGTATCGCAGGAGGGCGGTCTCAAGGATTTATCTGTTTCGCGAACCAGTTTTGACTGGGGCGTTCCTGTGCCGGAGGATAAAGACCATATCATGTATGTCTGGCTTGACGCTCTGACGAATTATATGACCGGTGTTGGCTATCCTGATCTGGAGAGCGCGGCATTCAAAAAATTCTGGCCTTGTGATGTTCATGTCATCGGAAAGGATATTACACGGTTTCATACTGTATTCTGGCCTGCTTTCCTGATGGCAGCGGATATTCCTCTGCCCGGGCAGATTTTCGCCCATGGCTTTATCAATGTCGAGGGTCAGAAAATGTCCAAATCCGTTGGCAATGTGATTTCGCCCTATGATCTGGTACGCGATTTTGGCCTTGACCAGACACGTTATATTCTGATGCGCGAAGTATCGCATGGGCAGGACGGGAATTTCAGCCGTGACCATGCGGTTGCCCGTATGAATGGTGATCTGGCGAATTCCCTTGGCAATCTGGCGCAGCGCACGCTGTCCATGATCCATAAAAACTGCGACGAGAAGATTCCGGAGCCAGGGTTGTTACAGGATGCGGACAAAATATTGCTGGAGCAGGCGCATGTCACGGTTCTGGCGGGACTACGGGAGTATTATGACAGGTTTATGATCCACCGCGCCTTAGAGGATATTATGAAGCTTGCCGATGAAGCCAATATCTATATCGACCATCAGGCACCGTGGACGTTAAAAAAAGAAGGTCCGGCGCGAATGGGTACGGTGTTGTATGTATTGGCAGAAACCATTCGCTGTCTTGCACTTATGATGCTCCCCGTGACACCGGAGAGCGCGGCAAAAATGCTGGATCAGCTTGATATTCCGGAAGCAGAGCGGGATTTTAGTTTTATTAGTGATGCCCATAAGCTTAAATCCGGTACACCCATTCATAAACCTGAAGGCATTTTTCCGCGTATTGTGGAGGAAGAGCCTGTTAAAAAGGCAACGGCATAATCAATGTATATCGATTCTCACTGTCATCTGATCCATAAACGCATGCTCAATCTCGGGGGGGTGGCACAGGTTGTGGAGAATGCAGCCGCAGCAGGGATTGACGGGATGTTGACGGTTTGTTGTGATATTACTCAAGAGTTTCCTGATATTCTGGCGGTCATTAAGCAGTTCGGGAATGTCTGGGGCAGTGTGGGTACACACCCGCATGATGCAGGGCTTGCAGAGGAAAAAGCTATAACGCTGGAAAAGCTTATAGACCTGGCGCAGTCTGATCCGCGAATCGTTGGCATTGGAGAAAGCGGTCTTGACTATTACTATAAAAGCTCTTCAATAGAAGACCAAAAAGAAAGCTTTATCAAGCATATACATGCCTGTCTTGAGACAGGACTTCCGCTAATTGTTCACGCCCGTGACGCCGATGATGACATGATCGACATTCTCCGGGTGGAGGGAACAGGAACAGCCCTTAAAGGTGTGATGCATTGCTTCAGTTCCAGCCGGAATCTGGGGGAAGCCGCGCTTGATATGGGATTTTATATTTCTTTCTCTGGCATTGTTACCTTTAAAAATGCTGCTGATTTACAGGATTTTGCCAGAGATGTGCCACTGGAGCGCACCCTGATTGAAACAGATGCACCGTTTCTTGCACCTGAGCCACATCGTGGCAAAACCAATGAGCCAGCCTTGATGAATCATACCGGAAAATTTTTGGCAAGTCTTCATCAAATATCTGAAGAAAATCTTGCAAGCCACACAAAAAACAATTTTTTTCGGCTTTTTGACAAGGCGGAATTGAGATGAAAGCCGAGTTTATTTTATTGGGATGCAGTGTCTCTTCCGGTGTTCCCGCCATTGGCAATGACTGGGGTGTTTGTGACCCGCATGAACCAAAAAACAGACGTGATCGCCCCTGTGCCGTCATCAGAACCGAAGAAACAACTCTGATTATTGATACAGGCCCTGATTTTCGTAGCCAGTTGACCCGTCTAAACCTTGATCGCTTTGATGCTGTTTTATACACTCATGCGCATAGTGACCATATCATGGGCATTGATGAGTTACGGGTTGTCCGGATCAGAACGGGGCGCATGATTGATATTTTCAGCAATCAAGCCACGATAGACGCTCTGCAACAACGCTTTGACTATATGTTTGAAGACAGGGATGAGTATCACAAGGTTCTCATTGCCCATGTTCTGGATGAAACAGATTATGGTCGTATAAAAACACTGGGAGACATCCCGTTTACGCCTTTTTTTCAAAATCATGGCAATTGTGACTGTGTGGGCTACCGCTTTGGAAATATTGGATACTCTGCGGATATGCTGGATCTGGATGACAAGGCCATAGAGACTCTGCGCGGTATTGATGTCTGGATCGCCGACGGGGCGGGGTATCATAAAGAAGATCATGTCAGTCATGCGCCGCTTAGCAGGCTTTATGCCCTGAATGAAAAAATTAAAGCCAAGAAAGTTTACGTCGCAGGACTGTCAAAATTTATGGATTATCAAACGCTAAAAAATGAGCTTCCTCAAGGATTTGAACCATCTTATGATGGACTTACTTTAAATGTAGAGCTTTAATAGCCCAGAGCCTCAAGCGCCTCAATTGCTCCTTCGTGACCTTGTTCTGCAGCTTTTACATACCATTCTTTTGCTTTCTCGATATCCAGCTCTACCCCTTTTTTATTCTCGTAAAGCGTTCCGATATTGAATTGCGCATCAGCATTATTATTTTCAGCGCAGCGCAGCCATAAACGAAAGGCGTTGACATAGTCTTTTTCCATGCCGTCACCATTATAATAAATCAGGCCAAGAGCGTATGTCGCATCCAGATCCCCCTTAAGTGCGGCGCGATGAAACCAGTTCCGGGCCTGTTTCGGATCACGTTTCTCCATGCCTAGACCCTCATAATAGAGCGCTCCCAACCTGTAAAAGGCCGGTTCGTAATTCTGCGCGGCGGCTTTGGAAAACCATATAAGAGCCTCTTTATAATTTTTAGAGACTCCCCGTCCATATAATCTTGTCAGTCCAAGCCCATATTGCGCCGGTGCATAATTGTTTTTTTCAGCGGCTTCCTGCCAGTATTGATAGGCTCGTTCATAGTCAAGCGTCTCTTCTTGTCCATAATAATATTTTTCACCCTGCCGGAACCAGATGTCGGGGTATTTGAGGCTTTTATCGACATTTTTTTGCCGCATGAGCTTCTGAATCGTACTGTCTTCCGATATAATCTTGGTTTGCGCATGCACATAAGAAATCTGGAAAAGAAAAATAGTAATGCATATTAATATTCTCATCAGTCATAATTCCTAATATGTAATAATGGAATCCTATTATAAGCCTCAAAATGTTAATATAATTATTAAGATTAATGGTAATAGCCGAAATCTCATAGAAAATTTGTACAGAGGCTGCGTTTTCTTGTGTTAGAAATATATTATGAATGATCTTTCCAAAGAAACTCTTCGTCAGGAAGCCATTCGGCATCGTGATCGTATCCATATTTTTAATAATGAGGATACGGATGTTGTTTGTGAGCTATTTTTTGACTCTATAAAGCCACAAAAAGAACAAATTATCGCGTTGTACTGGCCACGTGGAAAAGAGTTTGATCCGGGCTATATTCTAGAAAGGCTGCTCAAAGAGGGCTTTTGCTGTGCTTTGCCAGTCATAGAGAAAGAAAGCAGGATTTTACGGTTTGTTGTCTGGAAAGAAAACGATCCTCTTGAAGCCGGTCTTTTTAATATTCTGCAACCTGTTCTCAATGAGAAATCTGAATGGGTTGAGCCGGATATTGTTATTGTACCTTTGCTGGCCTTTGATCGTAAAGGATATAGACTAGGCTATGGCGGCGGTTATTATGATGCTACATTACGGGCTTTACGTCATAAGAAAGAGGTCGTGGCAGTGGGCGTTTGTTATGCCCAGCAGGCCGTAATATTTAATCTTCCTGTGGAGCCGCATGATGAACGGCTCGACTGGGTGATAACACCCCAACAGATCCACCGTTTTTGTGATTAGAAAGTAATATTATGCGTATTTTATTTTTAGGCGATATTATGGGACGTTCGGGGCGTGAGGCGGTCGAGAAATATCTGCCGGATATTAAAAGAAATCTGCGGACGGATGTCGTTATTGTGAATGGCGAGAATGCAGCGCATGGTCATGGGATTACCGGTAAAATCTGTAAGGATCTGTATGATCTGGGTGTAGATTGTATCACAACAGGCAATCATATCTGGGGACAGAAGGAAATCATTCTTTATATTGATCGTGATCCACGGCTACTGCGTCCTGATAATTTTCCCAAAGGAACACCGGGGAAGGGAACCTATCTTCATCATCTTGATGACGGGCGAAAAATTCTTATTGTCAATTACATGGGGCGGGTTTTTATGGAGCCACTGGATGATCCGTTTGCGGCTGTCAATGACCTCATGAAGCAGGTTGTTTTACGAAAAAACGTGGATGCGATTTTTATAGATTTTCATGCAGAAACGACAAGCGAAACAATGGCTTTTGCACAAATGCTGGATGGAAAGGCAAGCGGCATTGTCGGAACGCATACGCATATTCCAACGGCGGATGCCAGAGTTCTGACAAAAGGGACAGCATATCAGACAGATGCCGGTATGTGCGGAGATTATGACAGTGTCATTGGCGTCCATAAGGAAATTCCGATTTTAAAATTTACCCGTAAAATGCCAACTGAAAGAATGACTCCCGCTGATGGAGACGGAACCCTCTGCGGCACATTTATTGAAACGGATGACATAACGGGGCTGGCAAAAAATATAGCCCCCGTTATTGCCGGTCCTTTTTTAAAAAACACCATGCCGGATTTCTAGAATTTTGTTTTGTAGTCCTGCACAGTCTTATTGTGGTTTTCGGGATGTTTTTCAAAATAGCGAACGCAGGCTTTATTCAGCGCCGAGAGAATCTCTGTGCCATGACTACCGCCATTTCCGGTTATTTTACCATTTATAACGGCTCTGATTGTGGTGTGAAATGCCAGTACAATTTCAACAGCATTGGCATCGGCTTCCTCAATAACCTCCAGAAACTGAACCAGTCGGTCTGAAATACTGGTGACGAGCGGAAAATTAAACATACCCCCGTTGGCCTTGAGTTGCATGGCTGGGTATAGCATATCGGCAATAATGACTTCTCCGTCATGATTATGATCTTCTGAATTTGCAGAGTTTATGCCCTCCATCATGAGGCCGAGATACATATCCGCCAGAGGTTGGAAATCAATGGCATTATTCTGTAACAGGCTTTGCGCTTTTTCGATGATCTCGTCACTTAAACCGCCGGAGCCGACTTTTGCTTTTAACATATTAGGCGGCTTTATAAACTCTGCCTTACGTTTGATTGGCTGGCTGAAATGCCTGGGAGGATTTTTATCTTCGAATTGATCCTTGGTCATTCTTTTTCCTTTTCACTTCCGGAGGAATCGGAATTGATATCAAATCTGTCGCTTTTATCCAGGCCTTCTTCGTCACGGATTCGTTGTAGAATTTCGTGCGCTTTTCTCTGTTGCTCCTGAATGTCTTTAAGAGTTTCAGGGTTATGAAAGTCATTGTCACGGCGACGGGGACCCTCATATTTTTTGTACGAAGCATTTCTGCTCCGCCGACGGTCGGGGCCAAAAAAATCTGTTGAACGTACAAACTGGCGGGGACGCTCGATGACCTGCACCAGACGCTTATAAAGTTCCCGTGCGTTAAAAGGTTTTACAAGAAACTCCGTGACGCCCGTATCCCTGGCTTGCAGTACACGGCGTCTTTCACTAAATCCTGTCATCAGAATAATAGGAACATAAGGATTGGGGCTTTTGGAATCGTTTCTGACCAGACGTGTAAAAGAGATGCCATCCATAGGCCTCATCATCCAGTCGGCAATAACAATATCATTATTATATTCGCAAAAACGTTTATAGCCGACTTCACCATTTTGCGCGCCAATAACATGTCCGACACCGAATGTAATCAGAAGGGATTTTGTAATATCCAGCATGGGCTGATTATCTTCCACGACCAGAACGCTTATTCTGTGAAGCTGGTAAGCCATTATTCTGTACTAATCCATTATTATTTTATGTTTAAAATCTATCTTACTTTAATTATAGAATCTTTGCACTTGAGTAAATCCTAAATCTTTTGTAAAAAATACTTTATATTCAACAGGATAGAATTTCGTTCCATCAAGCAGGGGAAATACGGTTATGGCAGGTCATTCACAGTTTAAAAATATCATGCATCGCAAGGGCGCACAGGATGCAAAACGGGCAAAAGTTTTTTCAAAACTCGGACGTGAAATCACGGTGGCGGCAAAAATCGGGGGCGGTGATCCTGACATGAATCCTCGGTTGCGGCTGGCTATTGTTACGGCGAAAAGCCAGTCAATGCCCAAAGACGGTATTGAACGGGCGATCCAGAAAGGAGTCGGCAGCACGGAGGGCGATGATTATGTAGAAATGCGCTATGAAGGATATGGACCGGGGGGCGTTGCCATGATTATTGATGCGCTGACGGATAATAAAAACCGTACGGCGGGAGAGGTGCGTTCGAATTTCACCAAATATGGTGGAAATCTCGGGGAGACCGGCTGTGTCAATTTTATGTTTGACCGGGTAGGAGAAATTATCTATCCCAAAGACAAGGCAAGCGGTGAAATTATGTTTGAATCGGCTGTTGAAGCAGGTGCTTCTGATTGTGTCACGGATGAAACAGGTCATGTTATTACAACCAATCCCGAAGAATTTTCAGCGGTGCGGGAAGCTTTGGCCAAAAAATATGACGAGCCGGAGCAGAGCGGTTTGATCTGGCGCCCCAATGTCATGGCGGAGCTGGATGCCGATCAGGCGACAAGTCTGATGAAGCTTGTCGATATTCTCGAGGATAATGACGATGTCCAGACGGTCACAACGAATTTTGAAGTGACTGACGAGGTAATGGAAAAGCTGCTGGCTTCGGGTTAGTGATTTTTATGAAAATTATATTGACGTAAATAATTAAAGCGAGTATAAGGATTAAGCTTTATTAAAAAACGATAATATAAAGGAATAAGGGTGTGACCAAAACCATATCTAAAACCCTATCATTGAAGATATTTGACCCCACGAGGTTTTCGGATGAAAAACAGATGCGGCTTGATAGCCTTCTTGACAGTCTGGATATGGCTGTTGAGGAAAGAAAAAAATACTTGAGTGTTGGCTATCTCAAGGCTTTAAAAGAGTTTTTGAAAGATCCCTCTGCCAATGAAATCATCCACGACTATCTGTCAATATTTAATGTGATTCCGGAAGATCGGTGGCTTCTTCTTGTAGAAGAAATGGAAAGAGGGGCATCGGATGGCACTTCAGATTCCGTAGATGCTATTGCGCAACTGAAATCTCTTGATGCTCCGGAACAAAAAGAAGCTGTTAGCTTTATGTTGGTGCAATATGCCCAGTTTGTTGATGAATCCAGGGACAGGGAGCATTGGCAAAAACTTGATGGTCTTTATAAAATAATTTTGTCAGAGTTTCCAGATATTCTTTTCAACGCAGATGATATTATGGGCGCAGCAAGACTTGGCACGATTCTTGATAAAAACAAGGACAGTTTATCGGCTGTATGGAAAACGAATGCGGCTGGAAAAAAAATAGAAACGTCTAAATCTCTATTAACACTTGCGTATCCAGATGATGACATCGCGCATTTGCATGTGGCTTCTGTTGAAGTCAAAAATGTAGCAGCCGCCTTTCATACTAGTCTTCCGGTAGATACCATGGTATGTGGTTCGTTATTTTTGAACAGCACACGCTGGGTGCTCCCTCTCTTCCTGATGACTCATGAGTTCCAACACAGGCGTCAATTGAGGCTGGTTGATAGGCTGAAGAAAGATCAGTTGACCAAAGGAAGCGCTGAGTATTATCAGGCACGACTTTTTAGAGCCAATTTTGATGGCGGGTATCTCAGTTCAACATTAGCGACAAACAAGGTTGCCATGTATGCAAAACTAACAGCTTATTATGAGCAACCCGTTGAGCAACAGGCAAACGATAATACCAGGCTTGCCAGCATTATTGGCAACACTGGCGGCGATGTAATATGGAGCTTGTCAGAGAAATTTACTAAGGCAGTTTCTGCGATTGCCCGTCCTGTTGATAAAATCAGCTATGAATCCAGGCGTGTCATTTCAGCAATCACCTCAATAGGACACAGGAAACCGTAAAAAGGGCGCAGAAATAATGATGCGATATCGCCCGTTTTTCTTAAAATTCCGGTGTCATGCGGGCTATAAATCTTTGAAAGCTTCGATTATTTTGCTATAGGTTTCGCGTTTGAACGGGACAACCAGATCGACAATGTCATTGAGGGGAGTCCATTGCCATGACTGGAACTCCGGGAAATGATGGTAATAGATATTGAAGTCATCATCAGTGCCGGTATAGCGTGCGGCAACCCAGGTCTGATCCTGTCCTGCATATTTCCCGTTCCAGAGTCTGCCAAGGAGATGATGAGGTAACGTATAGCGCATTATTTCATCATGGACTTTTAAAATTGTGGCTTGATCGGTTCCGGTCTCTTCTTTCATTTCACGGAAGAAGGCCTGTTCCAGCGTTTCTCCTTCATCAATCCCCCCTTGCGGTAACTGCCATGCGCCCTTGCTTTCAAGGCGTTCTCCTAGAAAAACCCTGCGGTCTTCGTTAAACAGAACAATGCCAACGCAGGCACGGTAAGGAAGGTTAGAATAATCTTTGCTCATCGTCTTATTTCTCGGTGTTAATAGCCTGTTGTTGCGGATAATGGCGCCAGCGCTATGTTTTTATCAGGCAGCGTCTCGATCCATTCCAGTATCTGATGATAGCTTACAGGCAGAGGCCGGATAATGCCAACGGCAAAGCCATTCTCGCGGGATATTTTTTCCAGTTTTTCCAATTTATTCTGAAGGGACTCCTGCGATGGATCCGGTCTATCGAGCCATATATTGACGGTAGAATAGGGCGCTTTCATGCTAACGGCCATAGTTTGCGGGATAATTCCGGGCTTTGCCGAACCATCAACAAAACCCAGTCCGCTTGTGTAAATACTGCCAATAACAGGACGCATATCATTGAGGGATTGCATAAAAGCAGGTTCATATCCTGTAATGAACCCGACATAGCCCTGCCCTCGTGATAAAAGCCAGTCGAGCTTCGCAAGATTTTCGCGCTCCGGAGCATCAATAATCATGGTATGCGGTCCGGGATCTTCCGCAGGATAGTTCTTGTTTTCAAGGGGGAGTGTCAGCCATATTTCATGGCCACGGGCGCGGGATTCCTGTATCCAGAAATCAATCGTTCCGGCATAGGGTGAAATCGCAAGAGAAATTTCCGGCGGCATGGTTCTGATGGCAGATTCAGTGGCGACATCCGACAGTCCCAAATCAGTAATAACAATTGATATCAGAGATTTATCAGAAGCATAAACGTCAAAAGGCCTTCTATAAGCTTTGAAAGCGGACAGGCCGTCTTTTTTTCTGATAACCGGCTTGTCTCCCTGCTTCGTTGTTACAGATAGCCCTTCTATAGGAGTCTCGGCAAGGCCGGATTCCATATTGGCATGTTCTGAGGGTAGGGCAGGGAGGACTTCCTCATTCCGTGATTCAACAATATCAGAAGCAGAGGGCAAATGTTCCTGTGTCAGGTGATCGCCTGTTTCCTGTTCAATAATGACAGTTTGCGATGCAAGACGTTCTTCCAGTTTTTTTGTTGTCTTCTCTGAATTATAGAGTAGAAACAAGGCAAGAAAAAGGAAGGTTATAATAACAAAAACCATCCCCTGTACAAAGGCCATGAAAGAAAAGGCTGTTGGTGTTGCGGCCATTAAAATTCTCCGCTAGAGCTTCCAGCATCCAAATTCAGGTGGCGCGAACGTGGATGCTGATCGTTCTAGTTTTTCTGTGTTTCACCACTTCTTTTTTCATAAAGAGAGACGCCCCGTATGAGATCAATAGCTCTCAAAAGCTGGTAATCCTGAGAAAGATCCTTTTTATCCTTTTCATCCGCTTCGGCATTCTTGTCATCCTTCTTCTCTTTTTTATTATCGACAACAGGAGCTATGGTCTCTTTTGCATTCGGGTTTTCTAAAGCGCCAGGCAAATCTGATTCTTTCATGCGTTGTGACAAAAGCTGCTCGATTTTGGCTTGTTCGACAATAATATCGGGCTCAATCCCTTTGGCCTGGATAGAGCGGCCTGAGGGTGTGAAATACCGCGCCGTCGTCAGACGCATCGCGCCATGCCCGGGCAGGGGAATAACAGTCTGTACCGAGCCTTTCCCGAAAGACTGGGTTCCGAGAACAATGGCGCGTCTGTGATCCTGAAGGGCACCAGCAACGATCTCCGAGGCTGAAGCCGAACCGCCATTGATAAGAACCACGATAGGCAGGCCATCCGCGATATCGCCTGCGGTGGCATTGTCACGCTTTGTATCATAATCATGTCGTCCCCTTGTGGATACAATCTCTCCATTTTCCAGAAAATCATCAGAAATGGCAATGGCCTGATCCAGCAGTCCGCCGGGATTATTCCGGAGGTCAAGGATATACCCATAAAGATTGTCTCCGGCCTTTGCCTTGATGTCCGCGACAGCTTTTTTTAAACCTTCATCTGTATTCTGGCTGAATGTTGTAATCCTGAGATAGCCGATTTTATCTTCTAAAATCTCCGAGCGTACCGACTTAATTTTAATGATATCCCGTGTCACAGTGAGTTCTATGGGCTCTGCCACATTTTCACGCCGGATTGTCAATTTGATATCAGCGCCAACGCGTCCGCGCATTTTATCAACGGCCTCGCTAAGAGTCAGCCCGACAATAGGGGTGTCATCAAGATGGGTAATATAATCTCCGGCTTCAACGCCGGCACGATAGGCGGGTGTATCATCAATGGGCGAGACAACTTTTACAATCCCGTTTTCCATGGTGACTTCAATACCCAGACCCCCAAACTCCCCCCGTGTCTGTACCTGCATTTCCTCGAAATCATCCTCATCAAGATAACCGGAGTGGGGATCAAGACTGACGAGCATTCCGTTAATGGCCGTTTCTACAAGCTTCTCATCCGTCATTTCATCGACATACTGGCTGCGCACACGTTCGAATACATCACCGAACAGATTAAGCTGACGGTATGTCTCGCTGGAATCCTGAATCCGGGCTTCCGGTTTTGTTCCTGCCGTTCGCTCATCTTCCTGTGCCAAAGCCGGAGCGATGATCCAGCCAGTTAAAAGAAACATCGAAACCGTGGTCAGAAAAATTTTGTGTATGTGCATTATATCGAGTCCTTATATTATGTCTTTAATTCAGAAAAAGCAGAAGCAGGGTTCACAGGTTGTCCGTTAAGACGCAATTCATAATATAGCGCTGGTTGACCGCCACGGGAAGAGGTTAAGGGTAATTGTCCGATAGGTTCCCCTGATTTTATCTGATGATCGGGTTGTGCGTCAATCCGCTGTAGGCCGGCAATCAGACTATGATAACCGTTTTTATGTTCGATAATCACCATGTTGCCGTAATTTTTAAAAACACCGGAAAAACGGACGACCCCTCCCATAGGTGCGACAACAAGCGCACCAGGCGCTGCTTCCAGTGTCACGCCCTGACTGGTCGCGCCAATAGCATTACGATGACCATAGGGCTCGATCAAAGAACCGGAAACAGGGAGGCGGGATACGCCCTTTTCAGGAAGACTTGCATAAACAGGTGCGGTTTTGGCCATTTGGCGCGTTTGCTGCTCTTTTTCCAGTCTGTTTATCAGTTCCATGAGTGTTTTTGATTCTTGTGTCAGTTTTGCAACACGCTGTTTATTCTGTTCATAGTCTTTCTGGATTGTGCTGTAGAGATTTTCACGCTTTTTTACAAGCGACTGCATGGAAGCATATTGCCCTTTCTGCTGGCTTTTCACGGTAAGCGCTGCGGTGCGGTCTGCTTCCAGTCCTTTTTTAAGCGCACCAAGATGTTCCAGGTCTGCGGAAAGGTCTTTGGCACGTTTATTGACGGCGGGAAGAGTGCTTTGCAAAAGCATGGCAGACTGTGCTGTTTGTAAAGGAGCGCCCGGCCTGACAATCAGGGATTCAGGGGGAATGCGGCGGATCCGTTCCAGTGCAAGAATGAGGTCAGCAATTGTGCCGTAATTCTGTTCAAGTTTTTCCGTCAGCGCTTTCTCTTCGATCTGGCGGCGCGCTATACGTTTTTCCAGTAATGCGAGTTCGTTTTCATTGCTCTGGATATTTTCTGCAATTTTAACAAGTTCGGAGCGGGTGCTATCGAGTTCTTTTTTAACGTCTTTGAGGCGTGTCTGGAGAGCTTGCCGGGTCTGTTTTTCCTGTTCCAGATTTTTTTGAATTGTCCCCAGATCGGTTTTGCGAGGTGGCACAGGAGGTTGCTCTGCTCCTACGGAAAAAGGCAGCATCATGAAAAGAAAGACTATTAATAAAATTCGGAGCATCTTTTCGCCTGTATTTATTCGCGATGGTAAGGATGTCCTGCAAGAATTTGTCTGGCACGATAAATCTGCTCTGCCAGCATAATACGGACAAGCATATGAGGCCATGTTTGCACGCCGAAAGAAAGTAAAAAATCTGCTTTCTGGCGGATTTTATCACTGAGTCCGTCCGCACCACCGATAATAAACTGGATCGTGGAAATACCATTTGTAGTGATATCTTCCAGCTTTTTTGCAAAGTCCGGACTCGGCAGACTTTTCCCTCTTTCATCCAAAATGAATAGATGGGATCGAGGGTTGATTTTTTCAAGGATTTTTTCTTCAATGCCGTCAGGTTTTCTAGCGTCAATTTCATAAAGCGCCAGCGGCCATTGTAGCTGCTTTGTGTAATTTTGCCATAAAGACAGTAATGCCTTATCGCGTAGTTTACCTACGGCTATAATATCAATATGTATCATGGCAACAGAACAGCTTTTCTATCAGACGGGGATATTTCTTGTAATATCCTGACCGTGTGAATAACTCTGCCACATTTTTTCAATATTATAAAACTCGCGAACCTCCGGACGGAATAAATGGACAATAACATCTCCCGCATCCAGAATAACCCAGTTGCACAAATCCTTGCCCTCAATCCGGATGTCGCTGACACCGAGAGCCTTGAGGCGATCCCTGAGCTTTTCAGCCATGGCAGAAACCTGTCTTGTTGACGTACCCGAAGCAATAACCATATAATCGGCAATGGCTGTCTGGCCTTTGAGATCAATGGTGACAATGTCTTCGGCTTTATCAGTATCAAGGGATTGTTCGACAATCTCTTTTAACTGTTCCGGACTTTGCAGTCCCTTGTTATAGGTTTTTAAAATGGTTTATTCTCCTTTATTCTATTGAAACAATCTTACCATAAACAAAAACGCCCCGATGAACAAGCATCGAAGCGTTACTTATGAACCCGTTTCTATGGAACATGCAACATATAATCAATGCGCTGCACCTTCCCTTTCGACTGTCTTTTTCAGTATTAAAAGAAACGTATCCCTCATATAACTATTTTACACCTTTTCAGTATAGGGTGCAACCATACTATAAATCTTCTTTTATTCCGGATTCTTTATTTCTGAGTGCCGAGGAAGAGGCACCAGTCATTTTTTTCTGCATAAGCCAGTAGGTATGGCGCGGAGCCAAAGACACCCGACCTGCCTTATGAAGATAGGTATGTTTTTGTGTGGCCTTTAATTTTAACGGGCAGTTTTCAATCAGACTCCATGCTGGCGGACGAGCCACATGAGCGGTGGCAACCTGATCCAGAATATAGTTCCAGTTATGCCATTTATGCATGGTTAAAGCGTTATCCATCCCGCTGATCCAGACAAAAGATGTTTTCGGGAAATGGTATTTTAAAGCACGAATTGTTTGCCACGTCAGATTTGTACCAAGTTTTTGCTCGATATCACTAACGATAAGTTTTGAATTATAGGGGCGTGTAATTTCGCAACTGAGCTGAAATCTTTCTTCAAAGCTGTAAGTTGTTTTGTTTTTTAAAGGGTTTTGCGGTGATACCAGCCACCAGACAGAATCCAGCATTAATGTTTGCTGTGCAATGATACTGGCATGAATATGACCTTCATGGGGCGGGTCAAAGGAGCCCCCCAGAAGACCAATACGCAGTCCCGCCCAGCGGGCACCATCTTCAAGATGAGGGGGGGAGAAGATCATGATTGAATTATAGCTTTAAAAGACCTTAAGTCTAGCCAAGTTGTTTCGGGAGATGTTTGATGGACTGTTCAATAAGATTTTCATTGGTTTTCCTATCCATCTGTCTGGCAATGATTTCTGTCGTTGCCTTGACAGCGAGTGCGGCCGCATAAGTCCGGATTTCCTGTATGGCGTTCTGTTCCATACGTTTGAGGCGTTCCTGAAGCTGCTGTTCGCGGCGGATGGCAATGTCAGCAATATTTTGTTCTGCCTGTTTTTGAATTTCGGCAGCATGAACTTTTGCACGTTCGACAATTTCTGTGGCTTCTTTAGCGGCATCGCGCTGTTTGCGCTGATATTGCGCTAAAAGTTCCTGCGCCTCAATACGAAGTGATTCAGCCGTTTCAATTTCCTTGCGTATATTTTCTATACGGCTGTCCAGAGCAGCGAGAAGTTTGTCTTTGCCGAACTTCCACATGAAAAATAAAAAGAAGAGAAAGGAAAGAGTGGCCCAAATCTGTGCATCCTGAAATATCCCCATAATTCTATTCTCTCCTATATGTCTTTCAAGCCGCTTTTGCAGTGGAATCGTTCAAGGCTCTGACAACTGTTTTTGCCTGCTCAAGATCGGGGTGAATACCAACAATTTTTCTGGCCGCTTCGCGGGCAACCTCGGCTGCAATAGTATTCATATCTTCCATTGCAATCTCTTTGGCCTGATGGAGCCTGGTTTCCAGATCCAGAATATTCTTTTCAGTTTTGTCCCTGAAGGCATTCGTTTTCTTTTCAGCCCGTGATGCCATATGATCGTACATGTCATGCAGGATTTTTGCCGAATTATTTCGAGCCTCTGCCAAACTGGTTTCGTAGGCATGTTGCGCGGCAGATGCTTCTTCTTTCAGTTTTTCAGCGCTTTCCAGATCCGCCTGAATGTGCTGGTGTCTGTTTTCAATGACACCTGAAATTTCCGGCAGGGATTTTTTGCTGAAAATCATATAAAGAATTGCAAAGCTCACAGCCAGCCAGAAAACCTGACTTGGGAATGTCGAGGCATCCAGTTGTGGAAGACCACCGCCGCCTTCGTCATGGTGCGTATTCAGATCAACAGAAGCTCCCGCACCATGAGTCATATCAGCAGTACTGTCCACGGCAAGATCTGACGCAAAGACAGTGCCTATGCTGAACATAGACCAGCAGAACAAACCGGCATAAAATGCCTTGAAAATATCCAGACTCTTTTTCAATTTTTATCAGCCTGTAAAGTAAAGAAGCGCCCATGCTACAATCGCAACCAGACCAAACATCTCGACGAAGGCAAATGTCAGCCAGAATTTTTTCTCCAGAACATCTGCGGCATTCGGGTTGCGGCCAACGGCCAGATTGTAAGCACCAAAGATAATGCCAAGGCCAAGGGCAACACCGATAATCGGGGTTAGAGCCAGAGCGGCTGCCAGTACTCTAATTGCTTCGACTTCCATTTTTAGTTTCCTCTTTTTTTAAGTTTAACTCTATTTTTTGTGCAGAACACGATTCGGTCGTGATTTTGCACAAATCAATGATCCATTTCAACTGTATCTTTCAGATAGATACAGGCCAGAATGGCAAATACATAAGCTTGCAAAAGCGCAATCAGTAATTCAAAGGCAATCAGTCCCGTATTTACCAGCATCGGCACGATCCCCGCAGCAAAGCCAAGAAATCCTGTACTAGCCAGACCCACACTAAATCCGGCAAAAACCTTGAGCATAATATGTCCGGCCAGCATATTCGCAAACAGACGCAGACCATGTGTGATAGGGCGTGCCATATAAGAGACAAGCTCGATCGGAACCAGGATCGGGTACACAAACCACGGAACCCCGGGCGGTACAAAATGGGCAAAAAATTTCATTTTATGTTTGATCAGAGCCATAATCATGACAACAAAAAAGACAAAAAATGACAAGGCTGCTGTGACAATAATATGACTTGTAAAGGTAAATGAATAGGGAATCAGTCCAAGAAGATTCCCCATGAGAACAAGGATAAATAATGTAAAGACAAAGGGAAAATATTTCCTTCCATCATGACCGATATTGGAGCGCACAAGTCCGGCAACCATCTCATAGAACATTTCTGTCAAAACCTGCATTCGTCCGGGAACCAGCGCCTTGTGACCCATGGCAATGGACATAAATCCTACAGAGGTCACAACGCCAATTATCATCCATAGGGACGAATTGGTAAAAGATAGATCCAGTCCGCCGATTTTCAGCGTAACAATCGGTTCGATAACAAACTGGTGAAGAGGATCTGCCATTTCCTAAGCCTGCGTTCCTAATTCTTGCACCTGATCTGTATTCATATCAGGTAATTATTATTTTCGCGTAAGTTACTAACTGCTTTTATGGTCAAATGCAATGCTTAATTTTGTCGATTTTATTCGTTTTTGCCTTGATTTTAAAACTATTGGAAAAATTGATTGGGATCATTTTCAATTTACGTTACAAGATAGTCTCATGATGCCAGAAAAGGAGCATTCCATTGTTTTCGCCATTTGAAAGATTGATAGCCGGAAGATATCTGCGGGCGCGGAAAGCCGAAGGATTTGTATCGGTGATTGCCGGATTCTCTTTTCTGGGAATTATGCTCGGCGTTGCGACCCTGATTATTGTGATGTCGGTTATGAATGGATTCAGAGCCGAGCTTTTAAATCGTATTCTGGGTCTGAACGGGCATATTAATGTCTATTCACAGAATGGCCCTCTTGAAGATTATTCTGTGATGAAGCTCAAGATCGAAAGTGTTCAGGGTGTGCGCATGGTGGTGCCGATGATCGAAGGGCAGGCACTGCTTTCCGTTCGTGGCGTTGCCAATGGTGTCATCGTGCGGGGCATGACGCAGGAGGATTTTCTGCGCAAGCCGATTCTGTCGGATTCGATTACCTCCGGTAAGGCGGGGAATTTTGAGGGCACAACAATCGCCATTGGCAGTGCCATGGCAGAAAAATTCAAACTTATGGTCGGCGATACTGTAACCTTGATTGCGCCCAAGGGAAAAGTAAGCCCGTTCGGAACAATTCCACGATCGCGTACTTATGATATCGGTCTGATTTTTGATGTTGGCATGTATGAGTATAATAGCGGCTTTATTTTTATGCCCATGGAAGCGGCGCAGGCTTTTTATCAGGTTCCGGAGAAGATCCATTCTCTGGAAGTCTTTACGGATAATCCGGCGCATCTGGAGAAAGTCCGGCAGGCCATTACACTTGTCGCCGGGCATGAGGCCGGTGTCTATGACTGGCGCGATATGAATAGCAGTTTCTTTAATGCGTTGCAGGTCGAGCGCAATGTTATGTTTCTGATCCTGACGCTGATTATCGTTGTTGCAGCTTTTAATATTATTTCTTCCATGATTATGCTTGTGAAGGATAAAGGCAGCGATATTGCGATTATGCGCACAATGGGGGCGACGCGGCGTAGTATGATGAAGATTTTTATTCTGACAGGCGCGAGTATCGGGTTTCTGGGAACATTCGGGGGTGCTATTCTGGGGATTGCCTTTGCCAAAAATATCGAGACAATACGGCAGGCTCTGCAAAAACTGACAGGCACGGATCTGTTTAACGCGGAAATTTACTTTCTTTCGCAACTTCCTGCCGTGATCGACTGGGGCGAGGTGATTGTGGTTGTTCTGATGGCCTTTATACTGTCTATTCTGGCAACCCTTTATCCGGCCTGGCGTGCGGCGCGGCTTGATCCGGTGGAGGCGTTACGTTATGGGTGATAAAATATTACTTGATATTCAAGGGCTTGAGAAGACTTTTAAACAAGGGGGCGAGTCCCTGACTATTCTCAGGAATCTTGAGATGAGCCTTCAAAAAGGCGAGATGGTCGCACTTGTAGGGCCGAGCGGCACAGGGAAGTCAACTTTGCTGCAACTGATCGGACTTCTGGATACGCCAACAGCAGGGCGCATTACAATTGACGGGCATGATACGGCAAAACTGGGGGAATCCGACCGTACCAGAATGCGGCGGGATTTTATCGGATTTATCTACCAGTTTCATTATCTACAGCCCGAGTTCTCAGCCATAGAGAATGTCGTTATTCCGCAGATGATCGCGGGAAAGAAAAAGAAAATAGCGCGGGATCATGCGGCAAGACTGCTTGAGGCACTCGGACTCGGGCATCGGCTGAACCATCGACCGGGGCAGCTTTCCGGCGGTGAGAAACAGCGCGTTGCCATTGCCCGTGCGCTGGCCAACGGCCCGAAACTCCTGCTGGCGGACGAGCCGACAGGCAATCTTGACCCTCCCACTTCGGCGGAAGTGTTCAATATATTGATTGATCTGGTACGCAGCACGGGAATTGGGGCTTTGATTGCTACTCATAATATGGATCTCGCCGACCAGATGGACAAGACGCTGGAACTTACGAACGGGCGGGTATCTCTTTATTAATGACGGAAAAGGGCAAGGCACGGAAAGAGGTAATATAAGAGTCAGCTTTTATCGCTGGATATTGGTTGCCATTTTTTTTATTTCTGGTAGTTTCCATTTATATGCGGGTGTGGTGGAATTGGTAGACGCGCCGGATTCAAAATCGTGCAAAGTAATTTTTCTGTAAAGCACACTTTCTTTAAATATCAATAACTTACGACCTAATTTGACACATTGATGTGGTCTAAATATACTTACACAACTCTTACACAAAATACACATTTTAAGAGAGGTGGTTTTAGGCATGGCAACACATACTCTAATGGGCGGAAAGCTTCACGTTTATAGGCGGGAAAATAGTACATGTTGGCAATGCTCAACATATTTAGCAGGCAAAAACAGGCGCGTTAGTACCAAGGAAGAAAGTTTATCTAATGCAAAGGAGTTTGCCGAAGACTGGTATCTTGAGTTGCACGGAAAGCATAAGCGCGGTGAAGTGGTAAATGAAAGAAACTTCCGCACAGCGGCAAAACAATTCGAACGTGAATTTGAAATAATTACAGAAGGTCAGAGAAGCTCGGCTTATGTGGCTGGGGTAAAGTTAAGAATAAAGGTAAATCTAATACCCTTTTTCGGGGATATGGGACTTTCTGAAATAACGCCCGGACAAGTGCAGGAATATAGAATCCATCGGCGGGAGCAAGCCATTGAAAAGCGGGGAGAACCGCCCGCACGTAGCACTATACATCAAGAAATTGTGGCGCTCCGTCAGGTTTTAAAAACGGCTGTTCGGCATGAGTGGCTGGATCGATTGCCTGACCTTTCAGAGCCTTATAAATCGTCCGGTAAAATATCCCATCGGGCATGGTTCTCACCTGAGGAATATCGGCAGTTATATACGGCAACACGCCGCCGTGCGAACAGTCCAGTACGGAAAAGATATAAGTGGCAGTGTGAACAGCTTCACGACTATGTGCTGTTTATGGCGAATACAGGGCTTCGCCCTGACGAAGCTATGCGCCTTCAATACAGGGATGTTGTCATTGTTGAGGATGAGGCCACCGAAGAAACCATTTTAGAAATTGAAGTGCGTGGTAAACGCGGTGTCGGTTATTGCAAAAGTACGACTGGTGCTATCAGGCCATTTGAACGATTGAAGGAAAGGAATGATCCTGCCCCTACAGATTTGCTCTTTCCGAAAACACACCGCGAACTTCTTAATAACATTTTGGACGAAGAAGGGCTTAAGTTTGATAGGGAGGGAAATCGGCGCACAGCCTATAGTCTTCGCCACACCTATATTTGTCTACGTCTGATGGAGGGCGCTGATATTTACCAGATTGCAAAAAACTGTCGCACCAGTGTCGAGATGATTGAAAAATATTATGCATCTCATATTAAAAATAATCTTGATGCCGCAGCGATTAATGTGCGTAAGATAAGACCACAGAAAAAAAAGGAAAAAGTAGCATAGCTTTGCTTTTATTGAAAAAAGATCTTGTCGGTTCTTTTTATATCAGCTATGGGTATAGCCGTTGCGGGCGTGGTGGAATTGGTAGACGCGCGGCACTCAAAATGCCGTTCCTTAGGGAGTGTCGGTTCAAGTCCGACCGCCCGCACCAACCTTGAAAATGCTTTGTTCTAGGGGCTGATACTTGGTACTCTCTCTTTGGTTAAATTTTTTCCCCTATCCTCTCCATTGTATTGATGTGGTTTGCCATTACCTGTATTTTACGGCGTTATCTGCCGTAAGTATATCTTTTAATAAACTAAAAATATGATATGGTGCATAATAAATGCGGCGATAGTCGCCGCATTTAAGGATAATTGAAAACTTTATGGCTGAAACAGAAAAATATAATCCGCAGATTTTAGCGCCATATGGTCTGGTGGTTACAAGGTCATGGCTTCTATCCAAGGGGATAAAACGGCACACGCTGGATAACTGGATCAAAAGCGGTCAGTTATCCTCCTTAGCCTATGGAGTTTATAAAAAGCCCGATACCAAAGTGACATGGGAAGGGATTGTCTGTTCCCTGCAATATATGTGCTGCAGTGATTTATGTCCGGGCGGCGTAACCGCTCTGGCGCTTCAGGGGCTTGGGCATTATTCTGAGCTTGGCAAACACAAGACTATCCATTTATACGGGCGGGATGCTTTGCCTACGTGGATAAATAAGTTGCTCACGGACGTAGCCTTTGTGCGCCATAATGAAGGACAGTTATTTAACAAGAGTGACTTCCTTAATCTCGATCATAGCGCGGAATTGTCATGGGGATTGAGTGAATGGCCTCTACGTCTTTCTTCGCCAGAAAAGGCTTTCTTTGAAGCATTGTTGGACGTGCCCGATACTATATCCTTTGAATATGCGGATCAGTTGATGCAAGGGCTGGTTAACCTTTCTCCCCGCCGCCTGAATAAATTACTGGAACATTGTACCAGTATAAAGGTTCGCCGCCTGTTTCTTTGGTTTGCGGAGCGTCACCAGCATGCATGGCTTAAAAAAACAGATGTGGATTGTTACACAATGGAAAGCGGTTTGCTTGGTTCCGGTAAAAGAATGCTGGCCAAGGGGGGCAAGCTGGATGAAAAATACATGATAACCGTACCGGAAGAGATGCATGGATAAGAACAGTATTTATTACAAGCAGGTTCAACTGTTGATGCGCGTATTGCCGTTTGTTGCGAAAGAAGAATGCTTTGCCCTGAAAGGTGGCACGGCGATCAATCTTTTTATACGCGATTTGCCACGACTTTCTGTTGATATAGATTTGGTCTATCTGCCTTTGGAAGACAGAGATAAGAGGTGGTCCCAGAAAATCGGACATGTTGCTAAGGTGGAATTCTGACATTAAAACGAAAGGGATCTACCGATATGACAAAAAGAAGAAATCACTCTCCTGCATTCAAAGCCAAGGTTGCATTGGAG
>Ga0210044_10001776_pt1 | contig 32750 bp, 28 predicted proteins | sample CryGey13umfilter_2_FD_183959 | JGI IMG/M metagenome (GOLD analysis project Ga0210044, IMG submission 183959) | Groundwater microbial communities from aquifer in Utah, USA - Crystal Geyser 4/9/14 3 um filter (SPAdes) (version 2) | ecosystem: Environmental > Aquatic > Deep subsurface >...
ATAACCGATGGTAAAAGATAGCTCTTTTTTGATACCTAATAATTGATTTAAGTCATATCTACGATGACCATTAGCGGTACGTTCAGGAATTAAAATCCCTTCAGTTTCCCACCTTCTCAGTGTTGAGATACTAACACCTTTTAGTTTTGCGGCTTCAGAAATAGATAATTTACTCATTACTAGAGTATAGCTTAATAAATGAGTAAGTTTAAGAAGATTTAAGTAACTTTTTGTTAACTGTTAAAAGCCCTATTTCCGAGATCTTCCACCAGAACAAAAATACTTAATACTCTAAAGTGAGGTAATCAATTTTATAGCGGTTAGTATCAATTCTGAAACTCATTACTCATTACTTCTTACTCATTACTCCCCCTAACCAGTCAATGGGGTGCAAGATATGAGTATTTCCGATTACTTACCTCCGTTGGATGCTTTGAATGTCCGATTGAGGTAAGTTTCAGGTTTCAAGTTTAAGATAAAAAAATCAATTAAAACATTTTTTGTGCATTCTTTAAGCTAATTCCTAACACCTGATACCCGATACCTTTACACCACCGAAAATTTTATACTGAACTCAGGTATTACTTATTCTTTGTGATCGCGCATCATTTTCACAAATTGCTCAAATAAATAATCCGCATCATGAGGACCTGGACTGGCTTCAGGGTGATATTGTACGGAAAAGAAGGGTAAAGTTTTATGTTTTAATCCTGCCACTGTACGATCATTCAAGTTTAAGTGGGTAATTTCGACATCTTTCCCTAAAGATTCTTCTGTCACAGCAAAACCGTGATTTTGACTGGTAATTTCAACTTTTTGTTTTAAACCACAAGGTTGATTTAATCCCCGATGACCAAATTTTAATTTAAAAGTTTGTGCGCCTAAAGATAAACCAAGAATTTGATGGCCCATACAAATGCCGAAAGTTGGTTTTTTTGCTTCTAATAAAGCAGTAGTGGTATTAATTCCTTCTGCTACTACGGAAGGATCTCCAGGTCCATTGGAAAGGAAAATACCGTCGGGATTATATTTGAGGATTTCTTCAGGGGAAGTGTTTGAGGGAACTACAATCACTTTGCAACCATAACTAGCTAAACGGCGTAAAATATTACGTTTAATGCCAAAATCGATGGCTACAACGGTGAATTTTTCGGCTTCTAAATTAGTTCGATGACTAAATTCCCATTGTGTATTGGTGGGGTCTGTCCATTCATAAACTTCTTTTGTACTTATTTCTTTAACAAGATTTAAACCTGCCATAGAAGGCACTGCTTGAAGTTGAATCAATAATTGATCAGGATCTAATATTTCACTAGAAATAGCCCCATTCATCGCTCCTGATGAACGTAAACGGCGTGTTAAGTTACGGGTGTCGATGCCATAAATTCCGACAACATTATGTTGTTTTAAATAGTCTGGTAATGATTGAGTTGATCGCCAATTACTAGGTTTTTCGGTAATATTACGGGCGATAACACCTTTGATGTGAGGTTTAAAAGATTCTTCATCTTCGGCATTAACTCCCGTGTTGCCTAATTCTGGATAGGTGAAGGTTACGATTTGTCCGCTATAACTAGGATCTGTCATGACTTCTTGATAACCTGTCATACCAGTATTGAAAACTACTTCACCAAAAGTTGTACCCTTTGCACCAAAAGCATAACCTTCATAGGATGTACCATCAGCTAAGACTAAGATTGCAGGTTGAAAATTTAAAAGAGACATAAGCGATAGAGATAATTGTTATCGTCAAAGACAAAAGTTTTGATTGATTAATTAATTTTAGATCCACATTCAATGGTTAAAACAAATTAATCCATAAGCAACATACCCCAAATTTACTCTTAAGTGTTATTCTTATTTCAACTATTCTTGACAAATAGCACTAACATAAGTCACATTAATAATGGCTAAGTTAGTTTTAGTTTGACTACATTAACGGGTAATTGATATGAGTCCGAGAAAATTGTCTGATGGCGATCGCCAAGAAATCTTAGAACTATATCGCAACACAGAAGAAACAACTTCGACATTAGCGGTTCGTTTTGGTGTAAGTAGTTCAACTATTAGTCGTTTTCTCAAAATCAGTTTATCAGAACTTGAATATGAAGATTTGATACAAGAAAAGCGTTTAGCTCGTACCACGAAAGTGTCTAGTGGTAACGATTCATCAACACAATTAACTTTTATTCCGAAGGAAGAATCACCCTCCTTAGAGATAGTGATGGATACTGAAGAAGACATTATTATTGAGACGGAAACCATAGAAACCATCAAAGAAGAAAATTTGCCCTCTGACTTAAATATTAATAAACCTATTCTCAAAAATACTAAAAAAATAGAATCGGAATTAGATAATGATGTATTAGAAACTGAAGAAGAATTAGAAATAAGTCCTAATATATTTCAAAAATCTGAATTTTCGGAAAAAATTATTAGTTATACAGAAATAGAAACAGAAACAATCATTGATGATGAAGAATTGGAAGAACAATTAGAACCAGAAAATGATATAGAATCAGTTAATGCCTTAGCTGCTATGTTTGGAGAAGCAATGGAGGAAGATGACGACGATGACGATGATGACGATGATGACGATGATGAAATACAATTAGTTGTTAAAAAGAATGTCTCTACCGAACAGTTACAAGTTTTACCCTTAGCAAAAGCTATATTTCCCAGAGTTTGTTATCTTGTGATTGATCGTTACTCAGAATTAATTACAAAACCTCTAAGAGAATTTGCTGATTTAGGTAAAATACCAGCACCGGAAACTGGGCAACGTACTTTACCTGTTTTTGATAATCACAGAGTGGCTAAAAGATTTTGCGATGCTAAAAGCACCCATAGCACCCGTAAAGGGAAAGTGATAAAAGTGCCAGACGGTAGAATTTTACAAAAAACCTCATCATTTTTACAGGCTAAAGGTATCAGCCGTATTCTCATCGATGGTAAGATTTATTCTTTAGTTTAATCAGTCATTAGTTGTTAGTTGATTAAAAGTCTGAGGAAGGGGTAGGGCAAAGGGCAATGGGCAATGGGCAAAGGTTTTAATGGTTTTGATTTTTGAAATTAGAGTTTGTAACTGTATAATACTACCCTGTTTTTTGAGCAAAAATGCCTAAAACTACGCACTTTTTTATTAACTTAACGATGCCCCAAGCCTTGATTTTAATAGCTTTCTGATTTATTCAGCAAACCCTAATTACGATGATTATTTTCATGATAAATTCTTGCCCCAGCCCATTGTAATTTTTCTCGTAGGGTTTTATAAAATGAATGGGATTCTCTCAAAATGATGAATTTTGCCTGACATTCTGCCATTTTTACTGCTACCCATTGCCCAGGCCAAATTGAAGTGGCTAAAACTCCATCCATCCATAATTTATTATTTAACTCGAAATCTCCCAGTGTCCAAATACTAACTACAGAGCGAGGAGGTAATAATAAAGGGCGACTAGATAAACTTAAAGGGCATATAGGAGTAACGGCGATGGCACTCATACCGGGGTGTATAATAGGACCATTAGCTGAAGCGGTGTAACAAGTTGAGCCTGTAGGGGTAGAGACAATTAAACCATCTCCGTGATACTGATCAACTACTTCCCCATCTACTTCCATTTCAAGGATAGATGTGGGCATTCTATCTAAACAAGCAGGTTTTACACACATCTCATTTAAGCAGAAAAAGCGATCGCTTACAGGTTCAATCTCTTTTTTGTTTCTTTCCCAAATTTGAGCCTCTAACATCATTCGTCTTTCTACGGCATATAAATCATTTTCGAGACGATGCCAAAGGTTTTCTGTATTTTGAAATAAGGAAAAAGGCTCAGTTAAAAAGCCTAAATGTCCCCCTACATTAACCGCTAAAAGAGGAATTCCTTCGGGGGATAAATGACGAGCAGCCGCTAAAATAGTACCATCACCGCCTAAAACAATGCCTAAATCAATTTTTTGTGTCGCCGAAGCCAAAAACACAGGATAAGGATTATCTTTTACCCCACTAGGTCCTAATAATACCTGACATTGACGAGCTTCTAATTCTTTAGCACATCTTTCCGCCCATGCTTTACTATCTCTATCTCCTGCTTTATAGGCAATAATTACTTGTTTAAGCTGCACGATTTTTATACTTTAGTTTTTTTTATTTTATCCAAATTTGACGGTTTATTTTTTAAGGATAAATTAATTAATGATGAATTATAAATTAACACATTTAGATGTAGTTTTATCAGATTTTTGATAATTTTTAATGATGGCTTCAGTGACAATATTTATGTTGCTTAACTTGCGTATCTTTGTGATGATTTATAATTTTGTTAACTATGACGGAAGTTAGGCAATAATATTTTCTTGATAAAAGTTTTGCTCTAAAGAATTATGTTGATATTTAGCTATATACTGTTTTAGTACTTCAAACCGAGACTTATTTAGACGGTAATAAATCCAACGTCCATCCTGTCTAGTGTTAACAAAACCAGAATCTCTAAGGATTTTAAGATGAAAAGATAATTTTGGTTGTTTTAAATCTAACACTTTACAAAGATCACCCACACAAATTTCTTGATTACCTATGCTTTCTAAAATATTAAGCCGAATAGGATCAGATAGAGCATGAAAAAAAAACGGTAAAAATTCTAAATTATTTAAAATTTGATTGTTCATATAGTTAAAAACTATTTCATTAAGATCTTAAATCACATTTTACCCAGATTTGCAAAATTATTTACCTATATTTACTTAAAGATTTGATAAAGTTTATGTTATTTTGTCGTAATATTACTGATAACTAACTAAGTGTTTTCTCTGAGAAATGATTAAGATAGAAAAATAACTCAATTTTAAATTTGGATAATTTCTTAATGAAGTATAAATTTTTTCTTGATTAGTAGTTGCTTTTTCCACTAAATAAGCATAGTTAAATAAATCTCTTTTTGCCAAAATATCCCATACTTGAGCATAAACTGAAGCAACTTTCATTAATACCACTATTTCTGCCCAATCTAAGGCAAATTCTAACTCTTGAAGGGAATAAAGTGCGGGTAAAATAACTAATTTTTCTTCCTGCATTGTCAAGGGTAAACCGAAAGCTGAAGCTGCCGCCATCGGTGAAGAAATCCCCGCAATACGTTCGATTTTGACTTCAGGATGTATTTTTTGTAAAGTTAAAGCTAAATAAGTAAAAGTACTATAAAAACTAATATCACCTTCACAAGCAAAAGCTACATTTTCGCCTTTTTTTAAATATTGCCAAACTTCTAAACTGACTTTTTCCCATGCCACACAAAGGGTTTCTTGAGACAAAGTATAAGGAAAAGATAAAGACAATTTTTGTTGATGAGGTTGTAAATATTCTTGAATAATTGTTTCTGCTACACCTTTTTGATTATGAATACCTTTAGGAAAAGCAATAATTTTCGTATTTTGTAATATTTTTAATGCTTTTATGGTGATTAATTCAGGATCACCAGTACCAACACTAACACCATAAAGAGTACCGATTTTATTATTATTCCTTGAATCAGACACCATAATTAAACTTCCAAAAAGTAAGATAAATTGATTTTATTTCCATAAAATTAGGTAGGATTTGAATAATTAAAATTAACTACTCATTACCTCCTACCTTTAGGAAATCGTCACACTGTAAATAAATTCTGAAAACAGAAATTAAATGTTTAGTTTTATTTACTTATATAGTTCAGTAGCTAAACGAAAAGCTAAAATACCCGGAATAAGAGCAATAATTAAAGCTACAAAAACTTGAGTCTCGGAAATAGACATAATTTAAAAACTCCTGACAATAAATTGATACAATTAGGTTTAAATTACTATTTAATTTGCCTTAAGATGGTAACTTTTGCATGATTTCGTAATAAATTGCAACAGAAAATCAAATAGGTAAGATTCTATGACATTTTTTCCATGGCTATCATCAGCAAAAAAAGTGAGTCAGAAAATGAATGTTTCTCGACAAACTATCATCAAAAAAATTCAAGCTAACCCTTATTATCGTTTTCAATCGGATATAGAAATAAAAATTGCCGCCGAATTAGGGATAAAAATTGATGCTAATTTAGCTTCAGTGGATGATTGGTTAAGATTACCCGGAATATCTATCACTCAAGCGAGAAATTTAGTGGAAATAACTAACTCAGGCATACATTTTTTATGTTTAGAAGATTTAGCTTCAGCTTTAGGAGTTTCGGTGTTAAAAATTCAGTCTTGGCAACCAATTGTTTATTTTGCTTACTATGCTTCTGATAGTTTTTATTTTCCTGCTAAAATTAACCCCAATAACGCTAGTTTAAATCAATTAATAACTATTCCTAATTTGAATTTAGATACCGCAAAAAAAATGATTACTGAAAGAGAAAATAATGGTAATTATCGCCATATAGCTGATTTACAAAAAAGGCTAAATTTAACCCCTGATTTTGCCTATCATTTAATGTCATATTTTCAATTTTAATTATCTTACTGCTTCTAAAATACGAGAATAATAAAAACTTGTACTTGTCATACCTGTGCGTTTAATTTTAAAACCGTTACTGGTAAGAATATTAATAATATCTTCTTCTCTATGTTGGTAAGCACGAGTAGTTTTGCTAGGCCCGGGAAAAAACTCACCAATACGCTTTAAAATAGTTAAAAGGAAAGTTTTTGGCGCAAAACTGAGAATTAAACGAGATTTAGCTAAAGATGATAAGTGTTTAATCATGTCGGCGGCTTCCTCCTTGGGATAATGAATTAAGACATCTAAACAGATAACGGTGTCATACTCACCCCTAATGGATTCTAAATCTTGCACTCCTAACCTAATATTACGAGGATTCGTCATGACTTGTTTTATCCTCTGCGCCGCTTCTCCCACCATTTTAGAAGATATATCACTAGCATAAACTGTTGCTCCTTCTTGGGCTAGAGGTATCGTTAAACTGCCAACACCGCAACCAGCATCACAAATAGATAATTCGGATAAATTTTCATCGTTTTTTAACCAACCCACTACGGTATCAATAGTTTGTTGATGTCCTGTTCTTATATCCAATTGTACTTTATTTACTTCTCCATCGCCGTAAATATTGCGCCAGCGATCAAAACCAGTAGCATTAAAGTAATTTTTGACAATAGTTTTGTCATCTTGGGATTGTTGTAATGTATCAACCATTTTTGATATATCTGAAGATTAGAATGAAAATACACTTACTAATTTATCATTGTTTTGGGTTTCAGGTTTTAGATTTACTTTTAAGGACATTTTCAGGTAAACTTCAGAAAAGTTGAGTTATTACGATAAATATCTTGAAATTACCATCTAAATCTAATTATTTACTACCATATCTTCGTCGAGAAGGCAAAACTATCTCTTTAGCATTTAGTTGTACTATTGGTTTTACTATCTTTTGGCCTATCCTAGCATGGTTAGCAGGGCGTATGGCTCAATATGTAGGAGAAGGCGATATAAACTCTATTATCTATTTTGCTGGTATTGCTGCTATTGTATTTCTTCTTAGAGGTGTTGTGCAATATGGGCAAGATACTTTAATGGCAAAAGCCGCCTTACAAATTTCCCTCGATTTACGCAAGTTAGTTTATAGTCATTTGCAGTCATTAAGTTTAAACTATTTTCAACTAGCAAAAACAGGAGATTTAGCTTATAGATTAACAGAAGATATAGATAGAATTGGAGAAGTTATTAATAAAATTTTTCAGCAATTTATACCTAGTATTCTTCAATTAATTGTGGTTTTAGGATATATGGTTTATATTAATTGGCGGTTAACTATTGCTACTTTTATTGTTGCTCCAATTATGGCAGTTTTAATTACTTTATTTGGTGCTCAACTATTAGAATTGACGAGAAAGAGCCAAAATCGGGTTTCTAATTTATCCGCTTTAGTTACAGAGGTTTTTTCTGGTATTAGATTAGTTCAAGCATTTACAGCAGAAGAATATGAAATTAATCGTTTTGCTTTAGAAGCTGAAAATAATCGCAAAAGTAAATTATCCGCAGAGAAAATTAAGGCACTTCAATTTGTAGTTGTCGGTTTCTTAGAAGCCATGAGTGTCATTTTTCTGTTCTTTTTAGGTGCATGGCAAATTTCCGAACAAAACATGACAGGTACAGATTTTGTTAGTTATATCGCCGCCGTTGCTTTACTAATTGATCCTATTTCTGTCACTACTAATAATTATAATGAATTTAAACAAGGACAAGCCTCGATTGAGCGAATTTATGAGTTGTTAGAAATTCAACCTTTAATTATTGAAAAATCTGATGCTATTGAGTTATCAAATATTAATGGATTGGTGGAATATCGTAACGTAAGTTTTGCTTATAATCCTGATCAACCTGTTTTAACAAATATTAATTTAACTGCAAGACAAAGTGAAGTAATTGCCTTAGTCGGTACTTCTGGAGCAGGAAAAAGTACCATAATTAATTTATTACCTCGTTTTTATGATGTTATATCAGGGGAAATTTTAATCGATAATATTAACATTAAAGATGTCACCATAAAAAGCCTAAGACAACAAATTGGTATTGTACCTCAAGACACTAATTTATTCTCAGGTACTATCGCCGAAAATATCGCTTTTGGGATCACTAATTTTGATATTCAAGACGTAGAAAAAGCCGCAAAAATTGCCAATGCTCATCAATTTATTTCTACTTTGACTCAAGGATATTATACTTATGTCGGAGAAAGGGGAATTAGTCTTTCTGGAGGGCAAAGACAACGAATTGCGATCGCACGGGCTATATTTTTAAATCCGAAAATTTTAATCTTAGATGAAGCCACATCTTCCCTAGACTCAGAATCAGAAACCCTTGTACAAGAAGCCTTAGAAAGAATTATGGAACAACGTACTGTTTTTGTAATTGCCCATCGTTTAGCTACCGTGAGAAAAGCTAGTAAAATTTTGGTATTAGAACAAGGTATAATTGTAGAATCTGGTAATCATGAACAATTATTAGAACAACAAGGTAGATATGCTCGTTTTCATGCTCAACAATTTTTAAATCGTTAGTAATTATTTAAATTTTATCTTAAAAGACTTTTAAGTTATTTATTAACTACAGAATAAACCTAAATCTCATTTTAAAAATTTATATTTTATTGATCAGCAAAAATAGGCAAAAACAGGCAAAAGCCTGTCTGAAACTATTTAAAACTAACTTAAACTATTTAAAACTTCTTCAGCAGCCGCCAAAGTTTGTTTAATATCATTTTCTGTATGGGCGATGGAAGTGAAACCAGCTTCAAATTGAGAAGGTGCTAAATAAATTCCTCTTTCTAACATTCCTCGGTGAAAACGTCCAAATTTAACGGTATCAGCTTGTTTTGCATCACTATAATTATGAACAGGATTTCCCGTGAAAAACATCCCAAACATACCGCTAATATTACCACCTGTTACCTGATGACCTGCTTTTCTAGCGATGTCTAATAAACCTGTAATTAATTCATGGGTAATTTTTTCTAAATACTCATAAGTACCCGGTTTTTGTAGTAATTCTAAAGTTTTAATCCCTGCTGTCATGGCTAAAGGATTACCCGATAAAGTTCCTGCTTGGTACATAGGTCCTGATGGTGCAACTAATTCCATAATTTCTTTTTTACCACCATAAGCGCCAACGGGCAAACCACCGCCGATAACTTTGCCTAAAGTGGTTAAATCAGGGGTAACACCAAATTTTGCTTGTACACCACCGTAGGAAATACGGAAACCCGTCATGACTTCATCGAAAACTAACAAAGCGTCATTTTCTTGAGTAATAACTCTTAAACCTTCAAGAAAACCAGCATCAGGAGGAATAAAGCCAGAATTTCCTACCACCGCTTCTAAAATAACCCCTGCAATTTGTCCTTTATGATCAGCGAAGAGCTTTTTAACAGCTTCTAAGTCGTTATAGGGCGCATTTAAAGTGTCGGCGGTAACAGATTTAGGTACACCCGGAGAATCAGGTAAACCAAGAGTTGCAACTCCAGAACCTGCTTGTACTAAGAACATATCACCGTGACCGTGATAACACCCTTCAAATTTAATAATTTTATTTTTACCCGTATAAGCGCGCATTAAGCGTAACACTGATAAACAAGCCTCTGTACCCGAATTGACAAAACGTACCATTTCAATGCTAGGCACGGCATCAATAACCATCTCAGCGAGGATATTTTCTAAAACACAAGGAGCACCAAAACTTGTTCCTTTCTCTAAAACTTCATGTAAAGCACTAATAACGTCAGGGTGAGCGTGTCCACAAATTGCTGGCCCCCAAGAGCCGACATAGTCGATATATTTGTTATCATCCACATCCCAAATATAAGCACCTTTGACTCTATCAAAAACGATGGGTTGTCCACCAACGGATTTAAAAGCTCTCACGGGAGAATTTACGCCCCCTGGCATTAGTTTTTGAGCGGCGGTAAAAATTTGTTCTGATTTTGTAGTTTTAAATGATACTGAATTAACCAAAATTATCTCCTTCTTTTTTATCTTATCAATCTATTTTACTGAGATTTTGCACTGTTCTTGAAAAATCGGGGAGTTTTTGAGTTTTTCAAAGAAATTTCCCTTAATCTTTAGGATAAAATCAAGCACTTTCAAGTAAATATAAGTTATCAAGGTATTAGTTAGCTCAACATCTTACTTTACGGTAATTTTTCAGATTTTTTGTTTATTATTTTTCATGTAAAAATATCATAAAATTTATGCAAAAATAGTTGAGATTAAGATATTAAGTATTAAACGTTACAAAATATTAAGAGACAAATTTATACTCTGTTGATTAGACAATGGTTTAAGAGAAAAGAAAATTGACAATTTATTTACAAGAATTAATTTTGATTTTCTCAGATGTTTAATTATTTAATCTATATATTAAATCTATATTAAAGGGGTTATAGCGTGACGATTGCTACTAATACAAAAGTTAAATTAAATAAAATTGAAAAAGTTAAAGCGGCAAAACATGGGCTAGATGTGAAACAAGAGTTAGAATCTTTTGCGGGGATGGGTTGGGAAGCCATGGAGGAAGATGATTTAATTGTACGTTTAAAGTGGTTAGGAATCTTTTTTCGTCCCGTAACACCCGGTAAATTCATGTTACGGTTGCGTATGCCTAACGGGATTCTCACTAGGGAACAAATGTGTACTTTAGCAGAAATTATTGAACGTTACGGGGATGATGGTAGTGCAGATATTACTACTCGTCAAAATATACAATTAAGAGGAGTGCATCTCGAAGACATCCCCGATATTTTCCAAAAATTAGAAGCGGTGGGTATGACTTCTATTCAGTCTGGCATGGATAATGTTCGTAACCTAACAGGTTCACCCGTAGCTGGAATTGATCCTGATGAATTATTCGATACAAGGGAATTAAATCAAAAGTTACAGGATTTAATCACTAATAAAGGGCAAGGTAGTTATGAGTTTAGCAATTTACCTCGTAAGTTAAATATTGCCGTTGACGGCGCGAGGGATAATTCTATCCATGCAGAAATTAATGATATTGCTTTTATTCCCGCTTTTAAAGATGATGAATTTGGCTTTAATGTGTTGATTGGTGGTTATTTATCTGCTCAACGTTGTGCAGAAGCCATACCGATGGATGTATGGGTAAAACCTAACGATGAAGTCATCGAGTTATCAGCAGCAATTCTCTCGGTTTATAGTGAAAATGGTTTGGAAGAAGGTTTAAGAGAAAATCGGGGTAAATCTCGTTTAATGTGGTTAGTGGATAAATGGGGGATGAATCGTTTTCGCATCGAAGTGGAGAAAAAACTAGGTAAATCTTTATATTTTGCAGCTCCAAAAGATGAATATACTATGGAAAAACGGGATCATTTAGGGGTACATCCCCAAGTTCAAGAGGGTTATAATTATATCGGCATCCATATCCCCGTAGGACGTTTAAATGCTCACGGAATGTATGAAATAGCTCGTTTAGCGGATGTTTATGGTAATGGGGAAATTCGGGCAACGGTAGAGCAAAATTTTATTATTCCTTTTGTGAGGGATGAAAAAGTAGAAGCCTTTTTAGCTGAACCTATTTTACAACAATATCCCGTCAATCCTACTCCTCTTGTGCGATCGCTAATTTCCTGTACGGGGGCTCGTTATTGCAATTTTGCCTTAGTAGAAACCAAAGAAAGAGGGCTAAAATTAGCGCAAGAATTAGACGCTGAATTAAATATACCTAAAAGAGTGCGTATTCATTGGACAGGTTGCCCTAACTCTTGCGGACAAGCTCAAGCAGGTGATATAGGTTTAATGGGGACAAAAGCGAAAAAAGATGGACAAGTTGTCGAAGGTGTTAATTTATTTACGGGAGGAAAAGTTGGCAAAGACGCTCATTTAGGTAGTGTAACTCAAAAAAGTATTCCTTGTGATGATTTGAAATCAGTGTTAAAAGATTTATTAATCTCTGATTTTGGTGCAACGGTTAAATAATATGTGAACTCGATGCAAGAATCTTTGATATAAGTAAGTGAGTAAAATTAATTGTGCATTTTATTTTTCTCAAACTTCTGATAAGAATGGGTTTGAATCCATCGCTAATATACAATTAATTTTGCCTGAGTACTTAACGAGGTTTTAGGTTTCGCTGAAATCTTGCATCAACTCAAAATATTTAATAAGTAAAAGTCAAAAAATCAATCTTAGTATGATTTAAGTCAATTTCAATCTTTTACCAGTTAATGGAAATAGCTGTAAGATCTAAGTATTCTGTTTTAGGTTAATTTTTCGTGCATTTAGTTCAATTAATGAATTTAATTAATGAAGTGATGATTAACTTTTTATTCTTAATTTTCCTTGCAATTGTCCATAAATTAATAAAGGCGATCGCCCATAGTCCTTTGACAATGGCAAAAAAGCATGGAATGGTATAGAACAATGGTTACAACAACATTGATCAAATTTTTCGTAAATTTATTCTAGTTTTGCATAAATTCAGAAAACGAGACTGATAAATAAATAAGAAACGATAAAAAGATAAACTAATACAATTTGTTCAAGATAATTTGTAACTTAGTCAATAAAAAACGGAAAAACTAAAATGAATACGAATGATCTAAAACCCAATATTTACGGTTTACAGCAAGATGTGTTAAATCTTCTGGGTAATGTTAGTAAATTAATGGGGGATGTAAAAGAGACTTTAAGCGGTGACAATTCGGGAGAAAAATACGGAGACTATCAACAGGATATAGATAACGCCGTTGTTAATGTCAAAGAATTAGAGTTAAGAATGGCTGTAGTTGCCCCGATGAAAGCAGGTAAATCAACGATTATTAACGCCATTGTCGGTGATGATTTATTGCCCAGTCGTAACGCTGCCATGACAACTATTCCCACTGAAATCATTTTAAAAAAGGAATTAACTCAACCGATTTTAATTCTTAGTGAGCATATTAGAAAAGTTTTTAAAGGTTGCTATATTGCTTTAAAAGAAAAAATCCAAAAATTAAAAATTGAAAAAACACTAGAAGAAAAAACAGGGCAATATCCCCATTTACGTGAATTAATTGAGGAAATTTATAATTTAACAGAAAACGAATTACCTAATTTTTTAGACAGTGAAAAAATAGAAGGTAAAGAAAATATTGGTAAGGCTTTGACTAGCTTAAATGACATTATTCGTCTTGTCAGTATTTTAGATCCTAATTTCGATCCTATTCAAAAATTACGAGAAGTTCCTCGCATTGAAACGGGTTTTTGTCAAATATCAGAAAATGGAAATCAATCTGAGCAATTTGGTAATTTAGTTATTATTGATACTCCCGGACCGAATGAAGCAGGAGAGAATTTGAAATTAAGCTATGTGGTAGAAAATCAGTTAGAAAAAAGTTCAGTTGTTCTTATTGTTTTGGATTTTACCCAGTTGAATAATAAAGCGGCGGAGGATGTTAAAAGACAAGTCAAGCCGATAATAGATTTAAGAGGAAAAGAAAATTTATATGTATTAGTGAATAAAGTTGATCAACGTCGTGATGGTGATATGACTCCTAATATTGTAAAACAATTTGTTTTTAATGATTTAAAGTTAAGCGAGTCGGAAAATACCGATAAAGTTTTTGAAATATCTGCCCGAAAAGCATTTTGTGCCAATAGATTTTTACTTGATTTACAAAATCAGGATATAGATACGAAGCAAAAAGCCTCAATAATGCCATCATCCAAAACTTTAGCACAAGAAGTATTTGGTATGGATTGGGAGGAAGATTTAGAAGAAGTCACCATAAAACAACTTCAAAAAAAAGCAAATAAATTAAAAGAGAAATCAGGTTTTAACATTTTTTTAAGTCAAACTATTTCTGTCTTAATGGAAAATGCCGCTCCTAAATGTTTAAAATCTTCTCTTAATATTGCTTATAATCATTTAATTTCCGTGCGTGATGAAGTTAAGTTAAGGGGAAGTGCGATCGCCCAAGATGAAGAAAAATTAAGATTAGAAATTGAAGCCTTAGAAGCCGATTTAAAACGTTTAGAATTATGTCGAACTAAATTACAAGAAGTAGATAAAATCAAAGCAAAATTAGAACAACAATTAAACCTTATTTTGGATGATTTGAAAAAAGATGCTCTAGTAAAAATTGAGATGTTTTATAGTGAGGAAGAATATAATCAAGCGGATTGGCGAGAAAAAGGAGAAAAAAGTATAAAAAATGTTGTTTCTTGGGTTGCCAAGCAAATTGGAGCAAAAATTGATTCAGAGAAAAAGCAAACTATTTTAGAATTTGAAACAGAACAAAAAGCACAACAATTTATTGGTAATACTATTGCTTTTGGAAAACAAAGAACAGAATCTCATTTACTAAATGTGAGAAAAAAAGTACAAGTAATTATTGAAAATAAAAGAAATGAGTTGGCAAAATCTGTAGAGGAAGAAGCGAAACCAATTATTGAAAAAGCAAAACAAAGATTAAAAGAAACTTTTGATGTTGATTTAGAATTGCGATCGCCAACTTTTTCGTCAAATCAAAATCTTAATCTTAACTATATAAAAGCAACAAGTAAAACTCGAAATATAGATCAAGGTTATGACACAGTTTCATATCAACAAAGACATTGGTGGCATTGGGCTTGGATTGTGCCAAAAGAATATACTAAAAAGGTTAAAAAAGCTGATAAAAAAGTTGCTTATTATACTGTTTCACTAGAAGAAATAACTCTACAATTCAACGATTCATTAGAGACTAGTATTAAATCAATGAATCAAGAAATAGCTAAATATCTTGATGAAGATTTTAAACACAGAATTGATAATTACTTTGAAAAATTAGATGCTTATTTAACTAATTATCGTGATGATATTAAACAAGCTCAGAAAGATCAAAAATTATCTTTAGAAGAACAAACAAAATTAACAGATAAATTAAACTCTATTATTCCTCAAGTTAATGAAAAAGTAGAAGAATCACAAAAATTAACAGAAATAATAAATGAGTTAATCAAATAATCATCATCAATTATGAGAGAAAAATTCTGCAATCGGCATACCTAATTTGTAGTGGGCAATGCCCACCCTACAGTTTAATCAATAACGGCGTTTAATAAGACTTGAGTTAAATTCGTTTTTTCTATGTCATCAATGGTAATAGTGTCAACGATGTCATATTTTGCTCCTGCATCTTGCAGTAAATCATCAAGGGCTTTAAAATATTCCGTAGCTTTTTTGTCTTTTCCGATTTGAATAAAAGAAATTCCTAATTCTTCATCTCGATCAATTTTGTGAGTAGCATCAATGATTAAACGAATAATCTCTTTTGGCTCATCAGGAATACCATCGGTAATAATCAACATCGTTTCACCGTTGAGTTTTGCACTACCTTCAGCTTTCCTTTGAAAATAATTATTGAGGGCATCTTGTAACACACTTTTTAAGTCAGATTTGCCCATAGGCTCATTTTGTGCATAGATTTCCCTAATTTTATGAGCTGTTACGTTATCGTAACGTTTGAAACGTCCTGAGTATAAATAAATAGTAATACCATCAGGATCAATTTCGTCACATTTCTGTGCTAAAGCAAAAGTTGATTCTTGGGCTATTTCCCAACGGGTTTTACCTGTACCATCATCGGTGGTTAAACTACCACTTTTATCAATAATTAAAGTATAGTCTCGATTAGTAACAATAGATTCAGTATTCATAGATTATAATTTCTGGTATTTATTTCTATCCTGAATCATAGCTAAAAATATCAAAAGTAAACTACTTTCCTTGTTTGATAAAAAGGTTTACTGCAAATTGACGATACAATTAGTTTTGTTTAAAGATCTAAATTATTTTTTATGGAAGAAACTTTATTAAAAGCCTTAGTGTGGACTAATTATAAGTTATTTGTGGTTTTATGTTTAATTGTGCCGTTAATTCTTTCTATTTGGGGATTAGTGGCTCAAATTCCTTCTATTCAGCGTTTATTGGTGATTTTTTGGCGAGTTGCTAGTTTAATCGCCATCGCTATTTATTTATTCATTCCTGTGTGGGAATTAGGTTATGGGGCATGGTTTTTAGGACATATTTTAGTAGTAATTAGTCTTTGGTTTTGGGTAGATATTAATGACGAAATTAGAGATTTAGCGAAAACTCCTCTCCGATTTACTTTCATTGTTTGGCGATGGGCAACTACTTTTTATGGTACTATCAGTGCTATCGTCTTTTTACCATTTTTACCTTGTACCATTTCTGCTGATGCTAGTGTGGAAAAATTTTGTCGAGTTTGGTTAGAAGCACCTTGGCATTATAAAAGTTGGTTTCATCCTACGGCTACCACGGGATTTATCGGATTTTTAGGTATGATGGGTTTAACTATTTACTTGATCTATTTTTTCTATTTTTTAACTTTTCGCCTCATCAAACAAGGTAGAATTGCTTTACAACAATAAAGAAAAACTTTTTATTGAAATGATTACCATTGAACAACTAGAAAGCTATAGTCAAAAAAATTCTCAAGAGGTTTTAGTTATCAAAGCCAAAGAGAATGAAGAGGAAGTCGAAATTATGATTTTTAAAGGCTTTTCTAGTAATTTAAGCGGTGCTACGAATTTTGATCCTGATTTGCCTATATTATCATCTACTGCTCAAATTATCACCATTGATAGGTTATGGAGTCCTTATAATCCTGCAAATCCTAACTATATTCAACGAGGATTGATACCATCAGAATTTATCCACTTAATGAAAGTTAAACCATGAATACATCAACAATTATTACTCGCGTAAATCAATTAATTAATGCGGTGGAAAAAGCTGATTCTGCACCAAAATTATATGAAGCCGTGGTGGAATTAGCTAACAGTAAATCTGTAGAAGCTATCCCCACTTTAATCCAAGTGTTAGGTTATAATAACCCGGGGGCGGCGGTGGCTGCGACAGAAGGATTGATTGCTTTAGGAGAGTCCGTTATCGAGCCTTTATTGCGTAGTTTAGATAATTATAATTATGGTGCAAGGGCTTGGGCGGTAAGAGTATTTGCAGGAATTGGCGATATTCGAGCCTTAGATTTATTGACTTTATCGGCACTAAATGACTTTTCTTTAAGTGTTAGAAGGGCAGCAACCAAAGGATTAGGTAATTTACAATGGCATCAGTTATCTTCAGAAAATATTATCATAATTCAAACTCAAGTCTTAGAAACTCTTTTGGTTACAGCTAATGACGGTGAATGGGTAGTCCGTTATGCTTCTATTGTGTCTTTAGAAGATTTATATCAAAGTATTGATTCTACTTATCAAGATTTACTCCTTAAAATTATTCACACATTAAAAGAAATAATTACTATAGATGCAGAAATTGCTATCCAAAGCCGTGCTAAACTAGCATTGAAAAAAATAGATAATAAATAAGAATTAAACATGAGTTATTCCACTAATATTAAGGATTTAGCAAAGTTAATGGCGGCGGATTTTAGTAACCAACAACAGGCTTTTGATAATCCTCCTTTTTTTGCTCATATTCGAGTTTGTATGCGCCCTTTACCTGAATCTTTATTAGGTGGTACAAGTTTATTTTTAGAACAAGCCTACGATTTTTTACTTAATCAACCCTACCGTTTAAGAGTATTTAAAATTATAGCAGTAGATGATCATTTAGAATTAGAACATTATAAACTAAAAGAGGAAACAGCTTTTTATGGTGCTTCAAGAAATCTTGATAAACTTAAACAATTAACCTTTGAGCATCTCGAAAAAATGAATGGTTGTGATATGATTGCTCAATGGCATAATGATCATTTTGAAGGTTATATTAAACCGGGAAAAGCCTGTATTGTTATTAGAAAAGGTAAAGAATCTTATTTAGATAATAGTTTTCAAATTAACGAAGAAAAATTAATTAGTTTTGACAGAGGAAGAGATCCGATTACTGATGAATTACTATGGGGTTCAGTAGCTGGCCCTTTTCATTTTACTAGAATTAATAGTTTTGCTAATGAAGTATAAATAGGGAATAAAAGTTAACCTATGAATGGTAATAAAGATCATAATCCATTATTAGAAAAAATTTTTGAGATTATTCATAATTCTCCTGATAAACAAATAACTTTTGCAGAATATATGGATTTATGTCTATATGATTCAGATTACGGTTATTATAACTCTGAGAAAATTATTATTGGTAATCAAGGAGATTTTTTCACCTCCCCTTCTTTATCTACAGATTTTGGTGAATTATTAGCTATTCAATTAGAAGAATTTTGGCAAACTTTAGGTAAACCTTCTTCATTTCAATTAGTAGAAATGGGTGCAGGAAATGGTAATTTAGCCTTGACAATTATTAACTATATATTGAGTCATTACCCTAATTTTGCTCATAGTCTTGAATATATTATCATTGAAAAATCTAAGGCATTAAAAACTAAACAACAAAATTTATTAACTAATAAGTTTGGTAATTTAATTAAACTAAAATGGTGTGATTTAGATTCAATGTCCGATAATTCTATTACTGGTTGTTTTTTTAGTAATGAATTAATCGATGCCATGTCTGTTCATTTAATCACATTTAAGCAAAAACAATTACAAGAAATTTATCTCACGGAAAATAATTCTCAATTACTGACAAAATATGATTCTCTTTCTACTAATGAAATAGTAAATTATTTTGATACACTATCTATTACTTTTGAGAGTGAAACTTATCCAGAAAATTATCAAACGGAAGTCAACTTAAACTGTCTTCAATGGCTTAAGCAAGTATTTACTAAATTAAAACAAGGTTATTTATTGACTATTGATTATGGTTATAATGCACAAAAATATTATCATCCTCAACGTAGTCAAGGTACTTTAAAATGTTATTATAATCATCGTCATCATGATAACCCTTATGTTAATATTGGCTCTCAAGATATTACATCTCACGTTAATTTTACCGCTTTGGAAAAATATGGAAAATTTTTGGGTTTAAGTAATTTAGGATATACAAAACAAGCATTATTTTTGATGAATTTAGGATTAGGCGATCGCTTAAATGAACTATCAAATGGTAAAATATCTTTAACAAAAATATTGCAACGTCGTCAAGAATTACACAATTTAATTAATCCTGAAGGTTTAGGTAATTTTGGTGTTTTATTACAAGGAAAAAATCTAATATTTAGACAGAGTGAAACTTCATGGCAAGGATTTATTAATTGATATTATTTGTAATTTTTAAGAATTAAAGAAAAAAGATTTGAAAATTAAAATGCGGAGTAAAATGACAGTAAAGTTAATATTAATTTATGGTTTTATTAATGGTTATTGAGAATTAATAGTAAAGGTTATTGAAAATGGGTAATGTAATAGAAATTCAACACATAATAAAAATTAAATATGCGAATATTCAACAAGATATTATTTTGAAAAATCAAGTTTACTCTGTAGGACGACATTCTAGTAATACTATCGTTATCCATCATCCTACTATATCTCGTTACCACTGCTCAATATTACCTGTAAAATATAAAGATGAAAGTCAACAAGAATTATTTTGGATTATTGACGGAGACTTAAAAGGAAATCGTAGCGCTAATGGTTTATTTGTTAATGGCAATAAATGCTTATCCCATGAGTTAAAATCTGGAGATAAAATTAATATTGGTGGAGATGAAGTTATCGTTAACTATCTTGTCAATAATACGAATAACTATGAAGATATAAGTATAAATGAGAAGAATTTGATTAACAATGATTTTATTGATAATGATAAAGATACAATTTTTCAAGATGTACAATTAAATACAACATTAATTAATAAAGAAGAACAAGAAAACTTTTTTATTCAAGAAATTCTCTTTATTTTACACAATGAAAATACTTATTTAACCTGCCCTTTATTTATAATTGATTTAGAAGAAAAAATAACCCATACAAATAGTTTTTTCAAGAGTAAATTTACTGATTTTAGAGAAACATATAAAACCCATCCTTTTATTAAAAATATCGTATCATCCTTACAGGAAACTAAAAAAGATTTTTATTTAAGAGAAGTAAAATATCAAGATCAATATTATACTCAATACGCACATTTCATTGATAACAAAACTCAAATCAAAAGTTATATTTTTTCCTTTAGTCAACGAGATAAAATTGAAAAAGCATTACGAGAAAATGAAGAAAAATATCGTGCTGTAGTAAGACAAATATCTGAAGGAATTATTTTAGTTGATCCTGTTACAAAACAAATTATTGAAGCGAACAATGCTTATTGTAGTTTAATGGGATATTCTGATCAAGAAATTTTATCTCTAAAATTATATGATTTAGTGGCAGCAGATCCCGATGTTAGTGACAGTATTATTAAAAAAGTACAAAAAAAACGTCTTAATTTAATTCAAGAATCTATCCATCGTCATCGTGATGGTTCTTTAATTCAAGTTGAAGTAAATGTAACTACTATTTATTGTAGTGCGAAAGAATTTATTTGTTATGCCGTTAGAGATATTACAGAAAGAAAACTTGCAGAGGAAATGTTACGTTATCAAGCCTGTCATGATTTATTGACAGAGTTAGGAAATCGTAACTTGTTTAACGAACAACTACATAAAGCGATCGCTCGTGCGCAAAGATATAAAAATCAGTTTGCAGTAATCTTTATTGATTTAGATCGATTCAAGAATATTAATGATACTCTAGGTCATGATATTGGAGATCGTTTTTTACAAGGAGTAGCACATAGAGTTAGAACTTGTTTACGAAATGCCGATTTAATCGCCCGTTGGGGAGGAGATGAATTTACAATACTATTGTCAGAAATCAAGCATTCTCAAGATGCCGCTATTGTAGGGGAGAGGATTTTAAAAGCATTAAAACAACCTTTTCAAATTTTAGAATATAAACTCTATGCTTATTTAAGTATGGGTATTGCTATTTATCCTCAAGATGGAGATAATTTGGAGACGATACTCAAAAATGCTGACACTGCTTTATATCGAATGAAAGATCAAGGAGGAAATAACTATCAATATTATAATCCTTCAATGAATCAGAAAAAAACTCAATTGTTGCGCATGGAAGAATGTTTATATGAAGCTATTAAAAATAATCAATTCCAATTATATTATCAACCTCAAATTAATATCAAAACTTGTCAAATAGTAGGTATGGAAGCCTTAATCCGTTGGCAACATCCTGAATTAGGGAGAGTTTCACCAGAGCAATTTATTCCCATTGCAGAGCAAACAGGCTTAATTAATTCTATCGGAGAATGGGTATTATTTAACGCTTGTCAACAAAATAAAACATGGCAAAAATTAGGTTTACCACCTTTTAAAATGTCTGTAAATTTATCGGCTAGACAATTTCAAAAACAAAATTTAGTATCTATTTTTAGTAATATTTTAAAACAGACACAATTAGAGGCAAAATATTTAGAATTAGAAATCACGGAAACAAGTATAATTGATCATCCAGAATTAACAAAAGATATTCTTGATCAACTAACTAATTTAGGAATTTCTATTTCTATGGATGATTTTGGTTCGGGTTATTCTTCTTTAGGATACCTTAAAAAATTTCCTTTTAATAAAATAAAAATAGATCAAAGTTTTGTGAGAGAATTAAAAAATGTACCTCAAGATTTAGCGATTATTTCCGCAGTGATTACTTTAGGTAAAGGCTTTAATTTACAAGTAGTAGCAGAAGGTATTGAAACCCAAGAACAATTAAACTTACTCAAAGATTTACAATGTGAAATTATGCAGGGATACTTTTTCAGTCATCCTTTACCCGTTGATGAAGCAACTAATTTTTTGATAACTACTTCTCAACAGGGTTTATCTTTTTAGAGTTTAGAAGTTAGAATTTAGAATTAATGATAGATTCAGGATTGGTATTTAACTATTAACTATTAACTATTAACTACTAACTACTAACTATTAACTATTAACTATTAACTATTAACTGTTTTTTTGCTTTTTGCCAGAGAGTTTCTAATTCTAAGATTGTATATTCTTCTAAAGGTTTATCCGCAAATTTTTCCATCATTGCAATACGTTTAATAAATCTTTGATTTGTTCCTTGTAAAGCTATGGTAGGATCTAATTTATACCATCTTCCTAAGTTAATTACCGTAAATAATAAATCTCCTAACTCCTCACAAGCGTGTTGTTTATCTCCTTTTTCTATAGCTTCTTGAAACTCCTCTAATTCTTCCTTAAATTTATCCCAAACACCTTCAGCATTTTCCCACTCAAAACCTGCCTTAGCTGCTTGTTTAGATATTTTTAAACTTGCCATAATAGTAGGCAAACTACGAGCATAATTTTTTAGTTTATCACTCAATAAATTCGATTCTTGTTTTTCTGTCTTTTCTTGTTGTTTTATTTTCTCCCAGTTATGATGTACATCTGTTTCATTAGCCACTTTAACATCTGCAAAAACATGAGGATGACGACGAATTAGTTTAGCTGTAATGGTTTGTGCCACTTCTTCTAAGGAAAAATCTCCCTTTTCTTGAGCAATTTGTGACTGCAATATTACCTGTAACAATAAATCTCCTAATTCTTCCGTGATAGCTTCTTTTTTCTCTGAATGTAAAGCATCTACCACTTCATAGGCTTCCTCTATAATATAGGGTATCAGAGATTGAGGCGTTTGTGCTAAATCCCAAGGGCATCCACCATCAGGAGATCTCAATTGTGCGACAACCTGAATTAATTTATCTAAAGCAATTAAAATTTGTTGATTATTGATAGACTCAGAAAACGTCATAATTTTGTGATTATTTATGGTTAACTTTTTTGCGGTTTTTATTAAAAGTTTTTCGCCGACGAGAAACAACCTGTTTTGACTGACTAGACTTTTTTTTATTCCTCGACTTTAACCGACTATCGATATTATCAGCTATATAATGACTCATTGCACCTAATTCTAAACCAATCAATAAAGATAATATTTCTTGCCAATATTGATTTTTAATTGCCTCATAACTATTAATAATGAATTTTTGCCACTGCCAGGAAAAACCGAAAATGATTTTTGCCATAGCCACCAATAGAAAAGCGACTATCAATAAAATAAAAGTTAAATAAAAAACTCTGATAATTGTACCAATAACAAAACCATGAGAGAAAAAAGATCGATGTTTGAGACTTTTTTGATAAGGAAGCCAAATAAACTGTAAAAATCCCCAACGTTGATATTGTATCGAATAAATATCTAAATCAGGACCAAACATTAATCCACTAAAAATAAACCCCATCGTTAGCAAAAAGGTTAAATCTAACTCTCTGGTTATGATGATAGAAATTCCTAAAATAAAGGGTAAACAAAGCCATGTGATTTTATCGTGATTTTTCCCCGAAGGCATCTTGCATTTTTTCTAAGTAGTTGTTATAATAATAAACGTGACTGAGGGCGATTAGCTCAGTGGTAGAGCGCCTGCCTTACAAGCAGGACGTCACTGGTTCAAATCCAGTATCGCCCATAACATTGTAAATCAACTTTACACTAGATCTAACCTCTTTTTATCTGGATTAAATCATTAAAATAGACTTACGAGTTAAATTAATTGTTGGTATATAACATATATTGTAATTTATTATATCACAAATAATTGATGAGCTAATTCCTTCTAAGTCCATTCTTGATCATTATTATTGATTCTCTAATGACATTTTGTTAAAAAAGATTAATAATTGATCTGTATATAATCCATAAATGATATAAGATGCAGCCAACTGATCCAAATAAATTTACTGAAATTGCTTGGGATGCCATTGTGCGATCGCAAGATATTTGTCGAGAATTAAAAAATCAAAATTTAGAAGTCGAACATTTGATCTTGGCTTTATTGGAAGAAAATACCATCGCCACAAAAATTTTAAATCAAGTTAAAATCGATACAAATATTTTAGATAAACAATTACAGACATTTGCCACTCGTCAACCGAGAATGTTTAGCGTCAATCAGTTATACTTAGGACGCAGTTTAGATTTGATGTTGGATAGAGCTCAAAATTGTCAAGAAAGTTGGCAAGATGAATTTATTGGAGTATCTCATTTATTAGTAGCCTTTGCGGAGGATCAACGTATTGGTAAAAAGACTCTTAAAAGTTTCAATATTGATCCTCAAGATTTCGAGATCAAAGTTAAAGATTTTAAGACTAAAATTGAGAAAGAAGAAGCTATAACCACTGAACCTGAAGAAATCAGCGAAAAAGAGCCTCCTTTAACCAAATTTGGTCGAGACTTGACAGAAGAAGCTAAAGCTGGTAAATTAGATCCCGTTATCGGTAGAGATGATGAAATTAGGCGAGTTATTCAAGTTTTATCTCGAAGATCGAAAAATAATCCCGTGTTAATTGGTGAACCGGGAGTCGGTAAAACGGCGATCGCCGAAGGTTTAGCCCAAAGAATTGTTAACGGCGATGTGCCAGAATCTTTGAAAAATCGTCAATTAATTTCCCTTGATATGGGCAGTTTAATCGCTGGGGCTAAATATCGAGGACAATTTGAAGAAAGATTACGTTCAGTATTAAAAGAAGTTATCAACTCCGATGGGCAAATAATTTTATTTATCGATGAACTTCACACCGTAGTGGGTGCAGGTTCAAGGGAAGGAGGTGCAATGGATGCAGGAAACCTCTTAAAACCTTTACTAGCAAGGGGAGAATTGCGTTGTATTGGTGCAAGTACCCTTGATGAATACCGTAAACACATTGAAAAAGATCCAGCCCTTGAAAGACGTTTTCAACAAGTATATATCAAACAACCGAGCGTAGAAGATACCATCTCCATTTTAAGGGGTTTAAAAGAGCGTTACGAAGTTCATCATGGGGTAAAAATTACCGATTCCGCCTTGATTGCCGCCGCAACTTTATCTCATCGTTATATCACAGGGCGTTTTTTGCCTGATAAAGCCATTGATTTAGTTGACGAAGCCGCCGCTAAATTGAAGATGGAAATAACCTCTAAACCCGTTGAATTAGAAGTACTTGATCGTCGTTTAATGCAATTGCAAATGGAGCAGTTATCATTACAAGGAGAGGAAAAAAATGATAAATCCGCGCAGGATAATTTAGAGCGCATCACCGCAGAAATTGATGAGTTACAAATAAAACAACGGGAATTATCCTCTCAATGGCTCATCGAGAAAGAATTATTAGACGAAATTCACACCCTTAAGGAGGAAGAAAAAGAGTTAAGATTACAAGTTGAACAGGCAGAAAGGGCTTATGATTTAAACACCGCCGCTCAATTAAAATACGGTAAATTAGAAACATTACAGCACGATATTGAGAGTAAAGAAGGGAAATTACTGGAAATTCAGCAAGGTGAAAACGCTATGCTTCGAGAAGAGGTAAGCGATGGAGATATAGCCGAAATTGTGGCAGGATGGACTGGTATTCCCGTTAATCGCCTCTTAGAAACCGAGCGCCAAAAATTACTGGAATTAGAATCCCATTTACATGATCGAGTCATCGGACAAAATGAAGCCGTAGCCATCGTTTCTGCCGCCATCAGAAGGGCTAGAGCTGGAATGAAAGATCCTAGTCGTCCTATCGGTTCATTCCTGTTTATGGGGCCTACAGGTGTGGGAAAAACTGAATTAGCAAGGGCATTGGCTGCATTTTTATTTGATTCAGAAGAGGCAATGGTAAGAATTGATATGTCTGAGTATATGGAAAAACACGCAGTTTCAAGATTAATTGGAGCGCCTCCTGGTTATGTTGGTTACGAGGAAGGAGGACAATTATCGGAAGCGATACGTCGTCGCCCCTATTCTGTTGTCTTACTTGACGAGGTAGAAAAAGCTCATCGTGATGTTTTTAATATTTTATTGCAAGTGTTAGATGATGGTAGAATCACGGACAGTCAAGGGCGAATGGTGGATTTTCGCAATACTATTATTGTCATGACTTCTAATCTCGGTAGTGAGTATATCTTGAAGTTAGCGGGGGATGATAAAAATTATGAAGCTATGAAAGATAAAGTTTTAATAGCATTAAATAAGCATTTTCGTCCAGAATTTCTCAATCGTATCGATGATTTAATTATATTTCATGGGTTGAAAAAAGAGGAATTACGAGAAATTGTTAGCTTACAATTGGTAAGACTACAAAAACTTTTAGGTGAGCAAAATATTACTATTGAGTTAACCCCCGAAGCCCAGGATTATATTGTGGATGTAGGTTATGATCCTACTTACGGAGCTCGTCCTTTAAAACGTGCTATTCAAAGAGAGTTAGAAAACCCTCTAGCAACTAAAATTCTTGAAACAACCTTTGGCGATGGTGATAAAGTAGTAATTACTTATGAAAATGAGAAGTTAGTGTTTCGTAAAAATTAGGGGCGCAACCTCATAGAGTAAGAATAACCTTAGAAAGCTAAGAATATTTAACTATATTTTTAGTATTTTTTATAATTTATGTAGGTATTGCTTCTCCAGGGCGTAGTTTCGCCCATTTACCCATTTCTTCGGTAAAACTTTCACAGCCAACGACATCCCACTCTGTCTCAATATAATCGTTATTTGTCCGAATATTAACATTTATTGAAGGTTCTTTTGGTTCAAAATGAGGGTTTTCGGTGAGATGAAGTTGCTCATGCTGGGTTTCTACTGCATAATAAGTATTGCAAATATCAACATAAAAACAGTTAACGCAAATACACATAATTTTTTCTCCTGTTAACTTACTTATTCTTTAATGTAACGTGAATTTTTCTTTTCAGGATCAAAATAAGGTAACATTTAAACTTTAGTTTTTTATATTTATTTTCATGAAGAAAGTTAAAATTGGTTTATTATTTGGGGGAAAATCGGGAGAGCATCAAGTTTCTATTAAATCTGCACAAGCCATCGCCAAAGGTTTATCCACAGGAAATAATGCGGAAAAATACGAAATTATCCCTATTTATATTCAACCTTCAGGAATTTGGTTAGGAGGTGATACTGCGAGGGAAGTTTTAAATACTGGTATTGCAGAGGATAGTGATTCTATTTCAACTCCTCCATGGAATTTTCCCTTAGAATGTAGTCAGATTCAAGTTTGGTTTCCTGTTTTACATGGCCCTAACGGAGAAGATGGTACAGTACAAGGATTACTAACTTTAATGCAAGTTCCTTTTGTTGGTTCTGGTGTACTAGGATCGGCGGTAGGAATGGATAAAATTGCCATGAAAAGTGCTTTTGCACAAGTTAATTTACCTCAAGTTGACTATTTAGCTGTTAGTCGTGAGGAGATTTTGAGCGGTGCTTGTGGTTTTCCTAAGTTATGTGATAAAATTGACGAAAAATTAGGTTATCCTTGTTTTGTTAAACCTGCCAATTTAGGCTCATCCGTTGGTATTAGTAAAGCAAAAACTAGAGCAGAATTAGAAAAAGCCTTAGACGAAGCGGCAAATCTTGATCGTCGTGTTATTGTGGAAGCTGGAGTTAAAGCTAGGGAAGTAGAATGTGCGGTGTTAGGTAATGATAACCCAAAAGCCTCTGTCATCGGCGAAATAACTTATAATGCTGATTTTTATGACTATGAAACTAAATATACTGATGGTAAAGCGAATTTAATTATTCCAGCAGATATTCCTTCTCACATTGCGACAAAAATTCAAGAAATGTCTTTAAAAGCATTTCAAGCCGTTGATGCTAGAGGATTATCGAGAGTTGACTTTTTTTATATCCCTGAAACAGAAGAAGTTTTCATCAATGAAATTAATACTTTACCCGGTTTTACTGCTTTAAGTATGTATCCGCAATTATGGGAAGCCTCTGGAGTTAGTTTTCCTGATTTAGTGGATAAATTAGTTACTTTAGCAATTAGTAATTAGTCATTGATTCTTTTCATAATTACCGTAGAAAATTAATAATTTTATCTTCCTGCGGTAAAGTTTATTACCTTAAATCTTCCCATTACAAAATTTATATTTATCTCTCTTTAAAATTTATTAAAAAGTTAAAGTTTATCTGATTTTACTTTTAGTTATTTTTATTTGCAAATTATTTTTGAAGAAGAAATTAACTGATAGCTAAAATTTCTAAGTCATGTTAATAAATAAATTTTACAAAGTTAGTGAAGATAATTTATTTTCCTTTATAATTAAAGCTATAAATTAAAATTAATGATATTATTAATTTTTGATAAATAGTCTAATTATATGCGAATATTGCTCATGGAAGATGAAGAAGATTTAGGTATTGCTATTAAGCGATCACTTTTAGGGCAAAATTATGTGGTAGATTGGGTAACATCAGGACAAGAAGGATTATATTTATTAGAAAATCCAAATATTACTTATAACATTGGTATCTTTGATTGGTTATTACCAGAGTTGTCAGGGATTGAATTGTTAAAAATAATTCGACAACAAAAAAATTCTTTACCCGTATTAATGTTAACGGCAAAAGATACTATGATGGATAAAATTATGGGGTTAGATGCGGGTGCAGATGACTATTTAATTAAACCTTTTGAAATGTTAGAATTATTTGCAAGAATTAGAGCATTATTAAGAAGAAATCAAGAAATTAAACCACAACAATTAAAAGTAAAAAATTTAATTTTAGATTATCAAACTAATACTATTCAAGTGGAGTTAAAAATAGGAAAAAAAGAGATAATTCCCTTAACTAATAAAGAGTTTCATCTGTTAGAATTTTTTATGCGTCATCCTCAACAAATTTTAACAAAAGATCAACTTTTAGATCAACTATGGGAAATTGGATCTGATACTATTAGTAATGTAGTTGCTGCTCAAATTCGTCTCTTAAGAAAGAAACTTAATCAATATGGATATGGAGACTTAATTGAAACAGTTTATGGATTAGGTTATCGTTTAAAACTTGATAATTAATTATTGATTATTTTATTCTCGTTTCTATAAGCAAAGATTTTTTTGATTATTAGTAATAATTCTGTGAAAAATAATCGTATTTTTACTCAAACTCAATTCTCATTAACTTGTTGGTATGCTAGTATTTTTACTGGTATTATTAGTTTAGGTGCATTAGGAGTTTATGAAGCTATTGCTCATGCTCATTATGTTACTATAAATCAGGAATTAAAAGCAGTATCAGGTACTTTTCATGATACCCTTGAACCTTTATTAATTAAACCAAATATACTAGAAAATAATATACAAGAAATTTTACCAGATTTATGTTTAGTTAATCAAAAATGTGAGCAAAATTATCATCAGAGTAAATATATAACTAAATTTATTCAACAGGGTAAATATTACTTTCAGTTTTTCGATTTGTCAGGAAATTTATTAGGAAAAGCAGGGATAGAAATTAAAGGTTTATCTATCATTCATCAACAAGAAGAATTAATTAATTTAAAAGATAAAAATAATATTCGTTACCGTCAAATTTCTTTACTTTTACATACTAAAGATAATAAACAATGGGGTTATTTACAAATAGGAAGAAGTTTAGAAGATTTTGATCATTATGTCAATAATATTAAATGGTTTTTATTATTAGGTTTACCATTATTAATTATTTTAGTGATAATTGCTAGTTGGTATTTAGCAAAAAAAGCGATGCAACCAGTATATAAATCCTATCAACAAATACAACAATTTAGCTCTGATGTTGCCCATGAATTGCGCACTCCTTTAGCAGCCATAAAAGCAACTCTTGATTCTATTATGATGATAAAAGAATTACCTTTAAAAGATAGTAAAGAAACATTAATAACTATTAATAGACAAAACCAAAGATTAATTAATTTAGTTAGTGATTTATTGATTTTGAGTCGTCTCGATTCAATCACAGAAAATAGTTATATTCCTGTTAAAACTGATATTAATTTGGTTGATTTAGTTAATGATTTAGTTGAAGAATTATCTTTTTTAGCTTTTAAAAATAACATTGAGTTTATCCAAAAAATTAAAGTTAAAGAAAATCTTTTAATCAAAGGTAATGAAGAGCAAATTTATAGATTATTAACAAATTTAGTCATTAATGCTATGGAAAATAATCATGAAAATGGCAAAGTTATTATATCTTTAGAAGTCGAGAAAAAAGAAGTAATTATCAAAGTTATTGATACAGGAATAGGTATTAGTGAAGAAGACAAAACCCTCATTTTTAATCGTTTTTACAGAGTCAATAAAGCTCGAAATAGAGACAAAGGTGGTTCAGGTTTAGGGTTAGCTATTGCACAGGCGATCGCTTTATATCATAATGGAAGAATAGAATTGGAAAGTAGTGTGAATAAAGGTAGTATTTTTACTGTTTATTTACCTAAATAATAGAAAAAATTATTATTAAAAACAGAGAATAAAAGATCATTTCATCATAATTTCATATTCTTTTGTCAAGATAAATAGTAATAGAAAAAAAATAAGAAAATAAAAGGAGAAACCACCATGATAAAAACAAAAATTATTCAATCCTTAACTGGTATTGTCACCGTTGCCATTATTGGTAGTATTGCTTTTAGTATTAATACTCCAATTTATGCCCACCAAACCCACGAAAATCATGAAAATAAATCAATAACCCTTAGTGTATGGGATAAAGAGATGGTAAATTATAATGGTAATAAAAAAATCACAGTTTATAATAGCCCTTCTTGTGGTTGTTGTAAACAATGGATGGCACACATGAAAAAACATGGCTTTGAAGTAACAGACATCAAAACTAACAATCTTGAGGCTATCAAACAAAAAAATAGCTTACCCTCTCCATTAGCTTCTTGTCATACTGCTATTATCGATGGTTATGTAATGGAAGGGCATATTCCAGCCGATGATATTAAACGTTTTTTAACCAAAAAGCCTAACATGAAAGGGTTAGCAGTAGCGCAGATGCCCATTGGTAGCCCAGGCATGGAATCTGATAAAATAAAACAACCTTTTGATGTAGTTGCTTTTAATAATGAGCAAATTAAAGTATTTAATAGTTATAAAAAGTATTAGATTTTACTAGCTTATCTTAATGATAATTATTAATTTTTAATCCTAAAAAATCCTAAAAAAGTCATTTCATCATAATTTCATAATTGGTTGTTAAGATCAAGTTATTAAGAGAAATAAAAGAGAATAAAGTTATGAAAAATCTAAAAAAAATATCATTAATTCTTCTATTAGTTAGTGGCGTAGGATTAAATTTCGGATTACAAGCTAATTCTGCGTTTAGTCAAACCATAGAAACTAAAAAAGAAACCACAGAAAATCAAGGAAAATGTGTCAATAATGAGAATCATCAAATGATGGGAAATAATCATGAAATGATGATGGGTGAGAATCATCAAATGATGGGAAATAATCATGAAATGATGATGGGTGAAAATACCAAAAAATGTAAAAATCAGGAGATGATAAATAATAATAAACCAATGGATTGTTGCGGTGAAGATAATGAAAATAACCAGAATAATCCCAAACCAAAATCAACAAATTAAGAATTATTTTTCCTAAGATGAATAACTATTAGTTAAGGTGAATAATTAATTCCCAAAATGAATATAACCTCAATTATGTATAAAGTATCTTGAGTCTGTGAACTACTCACACTGAATCGAAGATTACAGTGTTAGCTTCTAACTTCACAGGCTCATGCCCCAAAACTGACTTACGTCCGCCTTTTGGTCTTACAGTGCCTCCATTAGCAGAGACGGCTATTCCATCCGTCTTTATTATTCTAATGCCTTCTGCTCTTATATTCTTACTGGCATTCTCATCTCGCTCATGAACTGTACCACAACTCGGACAAGTCCATTCTCTTACGTCTAATGGCATTTCAGACATTTGATATAAGCAATTAGAGCAAGTTTTAGAGCTAGGAAACCATCGATCAATCTCCACTAACAAACCACCTTTTTCTTTGAGTTTATAGTCTAGGAAATTGATAAAAGTTCCCCATCCCACATCAGATATAGCTTTTGCTAACTTGTGATTACGAACCATACCCTTGATATTCAATTGTTCAACGACTACTACTTGATTGGTATTGACAATTTTTCTGGAAAGTTTGTGTAAGAAGTCGTGACGGGTATTACTTGTGCGTTCGTGTACCTTAGCTACTAGCTTTCGTGCCTTTTCTCTATTCTTAGAGCCTTTTTGTTTACGCGCTAATTTTTGTTGTTTTCGGGCTAGGTTTTTTTCATGTTTTTTTAGGTGTTTGGGATTAGCATATTTACTGGTTTTTTCACCATCATTTACTATGGCAAAATCCTTAATTCCTAAATCGATACCACAGATTTTACCAATGATAGTAACAACAGGAAAATCTTGTTCTGTCTCAAATAAGATAGATGCAAAGTATTTACCAGTAGGAGTTTTACTCACAGTAACAGTTTTGATTT
>Ga0210044_10001779_pt1 | contig 32741 bp, 24 predicted proteins | sample CryGey13umfilter_2_FD_183959 | JGI IMG/M metagenome (GOLD analysis project Ga0210044, IMG submission 183959) | Groundwater microbial communities from aquifer in Utah, USA - Crystal Geyser 4/9/14 3 um filter (SPAdes) (version 2) | ecosystem: Environmental > Aquatic > Deep subsurface >...
AGCCGGTGGGGATCCATCCCTTTGGGAAAAAACCTTAACAAATAATTTCCATGCAAATGATTTACTGTGGCAGATAGGAGTATTTGCCTATAACTTATCGGTTATAATGAGATACAAAGTAAAGAAGAATTGGAAAGAAGAACACAACACCTTTAGAGATTGGTTTATTGAATTACCGGCAAAAATACTCACCGGCGGCAGACAAACAAAAATGAAAATCTATGAGCAGTATTACTTTCGAGAAGATTGGAAGAATTTCGAGCAAGCTCTGTTAGTGTGAAGTAAGAAGAGGTAACAAAAAATCACAAGAGAAAAAAAGTTCAGGGGATAACTATGCCCAAGTAATCCGTATATCCATTCCAATGCACAAGATCAACAAGGGAAGAGAACCTATTGTAATCCGAATTTTCACTTTGCGTATAATCGTTCAATAAAAATCCTTCCTCTATCACTATTTTTCTTTACCTATATTTCATTTTAGAATTTTAGGTATTAAATAAGAAATCTTTTATGAAAAATAAACTCTCTGTACTTCTGCTCATAATTCTATTACCTTTGGTTTTGCTTTGTGCACAAGAAAAAGACTCGTCACTTTATAAATGGACACCTGCTGCGGTTGTTGGGTTGAACATAAGTCAGATTGCGTTTAGCAATTGGACGCAGGGCGGTGAGAACGCCCTTTCGTGGTCTGCTTTTGGAAACAGTTCTTTAAATTATTTAACCACATCCGGGAGATTAAAAAATAATTTAAAGATCGCTTATGGCAGAACGAAACTCGGCGGCGGCGGTTCGAGAACAACAGACAATGAATTGTATCTTGAAAATGTTTTTTCGTGGAATTTTGATTGGGCTTTAGATCCGTATGTAAGTAACTTAACAAGAACAGCGCTTGACCGCGGTTATAATTATGATGTGAATCCTGCTGTTGAGATTGTAGCTTTCTTTGATCCTGGATATGTTACACAAAGTATCGGGTTTATGTATGATAAACTTTCGAGTTTAAGCACGCGTGTAGGCGTTGCTTTTCAGGAGACATTTACAAATGTGCATAGAAATTATTCGGATGATTCCGACACGCCTGAACTGGAAGCATTTAAATTTGAAACCGGTATTGAAACCGTAACCAAAACGGAGTTTGCCCTTGCTGAAAATATACTTGCACAAAGTCTTCTCCGTTTATTTACCCGCTTTGAGCAGATTGATGTTTGGGATGTGCGATTCGATAATACAATTACTGCAATAGTAAATTCATTTCTTAATGTAAACCTTACATATCTTCTTATTTATGAAAAGAAACAATCACCAAAAACACAAATGAAAGAAACCCTGCAGCTTGGTATTGTTTATACGTTACTATAAAAATTCGCTGCTTTTTTTTAGCTCTGAAGATTTTTTTAAACCTGTTTTCAACTTTTGATTTATAATTTGCGTCGAATTATGATTTCTTTTCTTTTATGAAAATAATTGCTTCGGAATAAATGAAAAAATTTATTCGGTTAAAATTATTGTGCACTAAATAAAAATATTATTTTAACGGTTATAATTCTCTAATAAAAGTAAAGCCTATGAAAATTGCATTTGTATCCTCGGAAGCTGTGCCTTACTCAAAAACAGGCGGGCTTGCGGATGTCTCGGGCTCGCTGCCCAAAGCACTTGAAAAAGCTGGTTTTGAAGTCAAGCTATTTATCCCAAAATATTTTAATGTCGATGAAGCAAAGTATGGATTAAAATATCGTTGGGATATTGGCGAAATGCCGATAAGAGTTGCGGGTCATGTTCGCTCTGTTCATCTTCATCAAGCCATGCTTCCTGATTCAAACGTTGAAGTCAATTTTATAGACTGCCCATATTATTTTTTCCGCGGTCAAATTTACACAAACGATTGGGATGAAGATGAACGGTTTATTCTTTTCTGTAAAGCTGTAATTGAAGCTTTACAGCGAATTGACTGGTCGCCCGATGTTATTCACTGCAACGACTGGCAATGCGGCTTGCTTCCTTTATTTTTAAAAGATAATTATGCGTGGGATAAAAAATTAAAAACTGCGGCTACTCTTTTTACAATACACAATATCGGTTATCAGGGAAGATTTGGCAGCAACACAAGTTTTAAAGCTGAAATAAGCGGCGAGCATTTCTACCCCGGCGGACCTGTTGAATACCACGGCGACATTTCTTTTATGAAAGCAGGAATAATGTTTTCTGATTTAATAAGCACCGTTAGCGAAACTTATGCAAAAGAAATTTTAACCCCGGAATATGGCGCCGGGCTTGACGTCGACTTGCTTTCGAGAAAAGATGATCTATACGGAATAATAAATGGGGTAGATTACTCACAATGGGATCCGGAGAGTGATGTTTTTATCCCGAATAATTATTCGCTTGAAAACATGAGCGGTAAATTACTTAATAAAAAACATTTGCTTAAAAATCTTTCTCTTCCGTTCGATGAAAACGTTCCGCTGATAGGCATGGTTTCCCGATTGGTTGTTCAAAAAGGATTTGATATTTTTTCAGAAGCAGCCGAAGAATTAATGAATATAAAGGCGCAATGGGCGGTGCTTGGTAACGGGGAGGAGAAGTATGAAAATCTCTTTCGAAGCATTTCAGAAAAATACCCGGATAAATTTAGCGTGTATATCGGTTTTAACGATGAACTTTCTCATCTCATTGAAGCGGGGGCTGATATGCTTTTGATGCCCTCTCATTATGAACCATGTGGTCTAAATCAAATTTATAGCCTTCGCTATGGCACCGTTCCCATTGTTCGTAAAACAGGCGGACTGGCGGACACCGTTCAGGACTGGGATGAATATAAACACGCTGGCAAAGAAACCGGCAATGGATTTTCTTTTGATGATTATTCAAGTTATGCTTTATTTAAAACCGTGGAAAGAGCCGTGGGAACATTTCAGAACAAAGGTTTCTGGAAAAAAATTCAGCTTAACGGAATGGTAAAAGATTATTCGTGGGAAAGCAGCGCAATAAAATATTTGCTGCTTTACCAATTGGCTATAAATAAACGGAAACAGTTTAATGGAAGAGCTTGATTTTAATCCGCACAAGGGGAAGGAAAGTTTTAGAAATAACTATAAACTTCACGATGTCTCGGAGAAGATTGGGAAAAACCTTTTAATACAATGGGGGTTTAGTTTTAATAATTTCGGTGAAGATAAACGTTACGAACGTGTTTGGGAAAAGGGGCAGGATAAACCGGATGTTATTATTTCTTACAAAAACAAAAAGGCACTGCTCGATTGGAAAGGAAAACACAAAGCAGTGTGGATAATAAATAGACGCGCTTTTATGTCGTACAAGCTGTGGCAGCAAAAACTTAATTTCCCTGTGTTCGTATTTTTTGGCGTGTTTGATGCTCAAAAAAATTTAGTTGATAGCCGGCTTGCGAGAATTGATAAGCACTCGTACATTTTTTCACTGAAAAGAGAATGGGATAAGAATGAAACTGTTGAGTTCGAACAGGACTTGCCGAAGTTTACTAAAGCTAATTTAGTCAAGCTAATTTCTGAAGATTAAAAATTATACCCAATCGAAAAATAAAACTGAATTTCGCCCCAGCGGATAGGATTATCGGGAAGATTTTTTGTAAATAGAAAACTACGTCCCATCGAAAAATCAGCCGGTCCGATGGGGGTGTCAAAGGAAAGTGTGCCGCCTATTCCGTGTCTTAAATCTTTGAATCGTATTTGCTCCTGAAAGTCCCAAATAGATCCAAGATCATAACGAATAATTAAATAAGTATCAAAGAAAATAGCCCAGGGTAGTTTGTACCGATATTCGAGAGAGGTTAAAAATATCTGCCTTCCTCTATACTCGTCTTCACGTAAACCAAAAAATGATTCCTTCCCGCCGAGAGAAAACTGTTGGCTTAGCGGCAAGGTTTTATCTGCAAAACCCATAAGAAATTTCGGAATAAGGGTGTGGTTTTTTTCGATAGAAATATAACTTTTATATAAAAACGAAACGTTTGTAAAACCAATGTCGCCGCCAAAAATCTTTTGCGCTGTTTCGTATGAGCTTTGTACATAAACGCCACTTTGAGGATATGGATATTTGTCCTGCGTGTCAACGGTTGATTTAATTTTTAAACTAAAGATTTTTATGCCGTATGGATTAACAAATTCTCCCTGTTTATTTTTAATTTGATCTAACTGGTACTTGCCTGTGAAAATTAAATCGCCAAATTTTTCTACGTTTGTTCCCAGCGATATTGAGCCTCCGTATTGAATCTGTCTGTACTCTCCAACTTGAGAACGAGAAAAGCGATTTGCATTGATCACGGGGTCATCGTGATAAACATAGACATCATTAAATTTATAAAACGCATTTATTTTGTAAGTTAAATATGTGCTGAAAATTCGATTCGATTTGTGCTCTAAAATGTATGCTCTGTTTCTTGTTCCGCCCATAAAAAGCATCCCGAGTTCGGCGCCGGTTCCAAAAAGGTTTTCGTTGCGGATATCCACATTTACCTGTGCGCGTTTTTCATTATCTAAATTAAATCCGAGCCGAACCAAACTTGTGATTTTTTCTTTAACCCGCAGCATTACTATGTTCTTATCATCAATCCGGTCAACCGTAAGAACAATATCTTCGAACAAATTTGTGTTACGAAGATTGCGTAAGCCTTTTTCAATATTGTTGTAAATAAAATAGTCGCCGGCTTCAATAGGAAACTCCCGAAGAATAACATTATAATTAGTATTCTCATTGCCTTCTACTTTAATTTGGTCAATAAATCCTTCTGTAAAATTTAGTTTAAGAACTCCGGTGCTTTCGTTAAATTTTAATGAGTTCAGTTCTGCGAGTGAGTAGCCATAGTCTCTATAAATTCGCAGCATTTTAATTATTGTGGTGGCTATTTTTTGTGCATTAAACGATTTGCCAATTAATTCTGCCGCTAAAGAATCAAACAATTTCTTATTAATAACATTAACTCCATCAATTGAAACGGCGGCTACCGCGGGGTTTTCTTCATAAATAAATTCTACTGTAGAATAATCGAGATATTCAACCACCTTCGCGTTCATCGAACGATAGTCGCCTGTCTCAAATAATTTATACATGTCGAACATAATTTCATGATTGGAAACCGAATCTTTTCTTGCATACTTATCAATAAATCTTCTTTCAAAAGATTTTTCTTTTCCGGTTGAAATTATGTTTGAGATAAAAAATTCTTTCCCCTCGGTATTATATTTAAACATAGAGTCGAGTGAGGCACGTATTCTGTATGCGTGTGGCAATGCAGCCGAATATCCGGCATCAATAAGAGAATCGATATCAGAGAAATTGTTTGCTGTAAACCCTTTTAGCTCTGGGGCGATAATCGCATCGGCATAATTAAGCTGTCTCTCATTGAGAAGTTTCATGGGTATGCTTACTGTTTGATCGGCAATATTCCAGGGCACGTTCAAATCTTCCTCTTCATAAAGAGGACTTGTAGTGTTAACAGCAATTAAATATGTTCCGCCTTCTTCGGATGCTATTTTCATCGGAATGTTCGCAACTAATCCGCCGTCAACAAGCAGCATGGAATCCATCCGCACGGGAGATAAAAAAAATGAAACGCTTGAGCTTGCTCTCATTGCTTGACTTAAAGAACCCTTGCCTAATATTACCCGGTTACCGGAAATTAGATCCGTACACACAGCGCGATATTTAACTTTTAATTCATTAAAACTGTTTTGTACATGAAGGGGCGCCTGAAATGTTAAGAGATTGAGGTGGTTGGATAATTTTTGTCCGTCGTTAATAGATGTGGGAAGAATTGGTTTTAATCCATCAAGTCTTAAAGCGAAAACAGCTTTATCTTCTGTAACTTTTTGATCGATAAATAACTCGCGCCTCTCAACTTCCTTGCTTAACGAAATAAGTTTATCCCATTTGGTATTTACAGCAATTGAATCGAGATCCATTAAACTATAACCCGAAGCATATAACCCGCCAACTATACTTCCCATGCTTGTTCCCACAACAATATCCGGCACAACACGTGCTTCTTCAAGCGCCTTTAGAATACCTATTTGAGCTAAACCACGCGCCCCGCCGCCGCTTAAAGCTACTGCCACAACAGGAAGTGGTTCGGGAAGTTTTTGAATTAAACCGAATGGAAGTTGTTTAGTTTTATATTTTAATGAGAGTATCTTCGTTTTCTGAGCAAACATAAGGCTCGAAAAACAAACAACTGCCGTTATCAAAAAAAATATTTTGGAAAGTTTGTTCATCTGCAATAAAAATCAGCCTTCAAAATTATAAATAATTTTGAAGGCTTAATAAAACCAGTTTATAGTGGACTATTTATTTTTCCGTTGATGCTGTTTTTGGGTTTTTGCATTTTGCTCGGCGGCTTGCATCATCCGCTGCATAAAACCTTTTTTCTGTTTGCCTTCTTTAACGGGCACAAGCTCCAGGTCTTTGTGTGTGTGGTTTATGTAATACTGCTGAATAATTGTAAATAAGTTGAACATAAAATAATACAAGTTTAATCCCGACGGAAAACTCATAAATAAAAGCGTAAGCATAACGGGCATTACATAAACAAGCGCCTGTTGTTTGGGGTCTTTAACACTTTGCTTTTGTTGAATGAACGTTGTTACGCCCATTAACAAAGCCAATCCGCTTATTGTGCTAATGCCGAACAATGGAATATTAAAACCGAGATTGATAATGGTGTCCGGCGCAGAAAGATCGGTTATCCATAATATAAACGGCTGTTGTCTTAATTCGATTACTGATTGGAAAAGCCCCCACAGCGCTATAAAAATTGGCATCTGCAGCAGCAACGGCAAACATCCTCCCGCTGGATTTATTCCATAAGTAGAATATAATTTCATTGTTTCCTGGTTCATCTTCTGCGCATCGTCTTTATACTTTTCTTTTAACTCTGCAATTTTAGGCTGAAGAAGCTGCATCTTCTTCATCGACTGGTAGCTGGTTTTTGTAAGCGGGTATAAAACAAATTTGATAATTAAAGAAAATAAAATAATTACAAAGCCGTAATTGGGTATAAATTTATGCAGGAAGTTAAAAAGAGGCAGAAGAACATATTCGGCGATTGGACGAACCACAAATTTTAATCCAAAAAAGCTGCCGAAATCAACAAGCTTTACAAGATTATGTCCGTAAGATTCCATCAAATCATAATCTACCGGTCCTACATAAAGCAAAAATGATTTTTTCTCTTTAGGTGTATTTTTAAAAGGGACGGTTAGCCTTGTACTGTAATATTCTCTCATTCCCCCGCCGGGAAACATTTTTCTAAATCCTTCTATATATGCACCTTCTACATCAGCAGGATCTTTCGGGACGACCACGGCGGCAAAGTATTTATTACGTACAGCCATCCATTCTACGCGTCCGTTAAAATTTTCCTGGATTTTCTCCGGGTTTGAAGCATCTATTATCACCTGTTCGTCGCCATAATAAACACTTGCATTAGAGTAGTTTGCTTCATCCACTGAATTTTTTTCTACAAACCGTAAACCATTTCCCCAAACAAGGTCGAACGTATTGTTGCTTATTAAACCGCCCATATTAATAAGTTCAATTTCACTATTCATTCCGTATTTGTCGCCGTAAATAGTATAGTTCTTTTTTATCTGTTTATTTTCAATGCTGGTATACGTAAATGAAATGGTTAACGAATCTTCTTTGCTGATTCTATAATAAGATTTCTCTAAATTACTTTTAAATGACAGGCTTTCGGTGTTAATTGCTTTTCCATCACCCGAAACGAAGTCAATGTTATACGATCCGCCCTCGTTATAATTAATTAGCTGCACCATGTTTTTAAATGATGCCTCTTCTTCACCCAAAGAGTACCAGTTGTTATATTTTTTCAGAAAAAGTTTTCTTAAACTCCCACCACGAGTCGAAAATTCAATTTTAGATAATTCTGTTTCAATGTTTATTATTTTTTCTTCTTCTGTTGAAGATGAAAAATATTTACCCATTATGGTCGAGTCCGCAGCAACCATTGTTCCCTGTTCGATGATCTCTTTTTTTTCGAGTGCGGAAGAATCTACGGATGCAAGCGCCGTAGTATCTTTAGATACGGGTTGTTCTTTTGGTGGTTCGGGCGCATTAAAGTACAACCAAAAAATTAAAATCGCACCTATTAAAATAAAACCAATTGTTGTTTGTTTATCCATTAATTTATTCCGATATACTTAAGTTAAAGGGTCGAATCCACCTTTATTCCACGGATTGCAACGCAATATTCTCCATACCGATTTTCCTGTTCCTTTTAAGATTCCATATTTACTATATGCCTGAACGGCGTACTCGGAACAGGTTGGATAAAACCGGCAGGTGGGCGGAAAAAGTGGCGATATAATTTTCTGATAACCCCTTATCATCATAATAAAAATTTTCCGCATTAGAGACTGCTCTTTATCTTTATCAAAACATTTACAACAGCAGATGTTATTTCTTGTAATTTAATAATTTTATTGTTTTTTTGGTTGAGCAGAAAGGGAGAAAAAATTATTTTAATATTAAGATGATCTTTTTCTGAAATATCTAAAAGCATGTATTTGTTCTTCCGGTAAGATTCTTTTACTAGTCTCTTAAATCGATTGCGCCAAACAGCTATTCCGGCTTTACGGGAAACAGCAGCGGCTATTTTAACCCCCGGCTGCAAACCGTTCTTTTCGGCGATGTAAGTGGCTTTAATTTTTTTATCGGACGAAAACTGATTTTTTCCTAAAGAAAAAATCTTTTGAAAATCTTTTTTGCTTTTAATTCTCTCTTTTTCAGAAAGACCGAATTTTTTCAAAACACAAACGACTATTCGTCACTAACAGTTAATTTTTTTCTTCCCTTAGCGCGTCTGCTTGCCAATACTCTTCTACCATTTTTGGTTTTCATTCTTTCGCGAAAACCATGCTTATTCTTTCTTTTCCGATTGCTCGGCTGATAAGTTCTTTTCATTTTTAACTCCTATTTCAAAAAGATTACAAAAATAATTAATGCTTCCCTAATAAACAAGAGACTTAACATTGGTTTTGCTAAATTCGTCAACAAAAAACAAGAATATTTTTAATCTTTTTTTGAATTTAAACTTGCACAGAGCCGATTTACTTTCTATTTTTTCCTCACGTTATTAAGGCTTACAATGCGTTAATAAGATGTGGATAACTTTCCTCTGTGAAAACGTTTCACATTTATTCCGGGCGTAAGAAAAACACGGAACGCACCCGTTTTTTGTTGATAGTTTTAACAACCCCCCGTAAGCTGTTGTTTTTAATGCGTTTGGTGGTGGTTACCTAATGTTAACGGGTTGTTGATAACTTTTTTGTTAAGAAATCAAACAATTAAAAATTTATCAAATTTAGTAGAAAATTAACCTTTGAGATTGTGGATAATTAAATATGCCAGATACTGTATTTGCTGATCGCAAAATTATTTATGAGCACGTCCTTGCCTGGAAAGAATGCCTCAAAAACATCAAACTTAATGTCACCCTCATGACATATAACACCTGGTTTCTGCCGATTAAGCCATTAAAACTTGATAATTCCACATTAATGGTTGAGCTTCCAAGTCAATTTTTTTGGGAATGGATCGATGAGCATTATAATTCTCTTATCAATAAAACGATTCGAGAAATTTTAGGCCCTAACGTCAAGCTATCATATGTGATCGCAGATAAAATTATTGAAGAACAATCCTTTAGTCAAAACATTGAAGAAACAAAAAGCGTAAAAGTTTCGAATGAAAACGTTCAAGAAAAAAATAATATTGACTCGTTTTTAAATCCGCGGTATACTTTTGATAATTTTATTAAGGGAGAGGGGAATCAACTTGCAAGAGCTGCAGCAGGTGCAATAAGTGATAATCCCGGCGGCACCTCTTTTAATCCTCTATTTATTTACGGCGGTGTAGGGCTTGGCAAAACACATTTGATTCAGGCTATCGGAAATGAGATATTAAAACAATATCCATATAAAAAAGTAATTTACTTGTCTTCCGATATTTTTACTATTCAGTTTGTTGAATCCATCCAATCAAATAAGGTAAATGATTTTTCTAATTTCTACCGAAAAATGGATGTGCTAATTATTGACGACATTCAATTTTTGATCGGTAAAGAAAAAACACAGGATCTTTTCTTTCATATTTTTAATACTCTTCATCAATCCAGAAAACAAATAATCCTTTCAAGCGATAAACCACCAAAAGATTTAAAGGGTCTTGACGATCGTTTAATTTCCCGTTTTCAATGGGGTTTAACAACCGATATTCAACCGCCCGACCTTGAAACAAGAATTGCGATTCTTCGCCGCAAAGCTTCTGATTACGGAATGAATATATCAAACGATATTTTGGAATATATTGCTGCTAATATTACTTCAAATATACGTGAACTTGAGGGCTGTTTAATAAAGTTGCTGGCAAACGCTTCGCTTAGCTCCAAAGAAATAAATATTGAGCTTGCAAAAAAGACAGTTAAAGAAGTTGCTACCGATAGGAAGGTTAATATTTCTATTGATGTAATTACCAAAACCGTTTGTGGTTATTTGAATATCGAGGAAAATAAACTGCGTGATAAAACGCGAAAAAAGGAAGTTGTTCTTGCAAGGCAGCTTGCTATGTATTTATCCAAAGAGATGACAAAATCATCATTAAAAACTATCGGCCTTAATTTTGGCGGAAGAGATCACTCTACAGTAATACATTCTTGTTCATCAATAGAAGAGTCCATTTTAAAAGACACTTCTATAAAAGAAATGGTTGATACTTTAAGAAATCAAATTGAGTTGACGTGCTCTTAAAATTTTCATCAAGCATGTATGGCAACAAATTAGAGTTTTATAATTTGCACTGTATAATATGTTATTTAAGTCGTAGCTAATTGTTAACAAACACGAACTTAGTAACACATCGTTGATAAGTGTGTTGTTGATGCAAACTTTTCAACATTTTTCTTTATTGTAAAAGCTGCAATAAGCATTGTTTTAAGAGGTAATATGGTGTGTCAACATATCAACAGTTCATTAATTATTATTAATATTTAAAATATATATATATAATTAATATAATGTGTGTTGGTAATTAGGAAATCATAGCGTTGATTATTAATTTCAATACAAGTAATTTTTAATAGAAGTTTACAATGTTTAAAATTTTATATGAGGATGCTATGAACAAGCGTCTATTAATTATTTTTTCTGCTGTAGTGTTAATATTAATTTCTACAGGGTGTTCCGGTTCTTTAGAAAACAGTTTGAAATTTAAAAATTTTGCTGCTGGTGATGTTTATATAAATTTTAGAGGCAGTTTAATTACGGTGGCTTCAGGCAAGACAGTTGAACTGAAAGAACTACCGAAAGGGCTATATACTTATTCTACTACTTATGAAGTGCCGGCTAACTCTCAAAGTAGTTTTGCAGAAGGCGCTGTTTCTGGTGAAGTAACCATAAAAGCAGGAACAAAAATTTTAATTGTATATTCCAGCACTTATGTTGATGGAACATATACGATATTTGCTACTATTTCAAGTAGTGATGATCAATCATTAAATGATGTAACAACATCACCTTAAAAAAATTTTAAGCCAAAAGATGGCTCGTACAAAAGGATTTAATTGGATTTCCAATTTACAAGTTTACTCAAGTGTATTGCCTCTGTTTCCCATTGAGATTAGACTCCCTTTTTATTAAATTGCAACGCTTTATAAGGAGATATTATTTAAATGGAATTTAAAGTAAATAGTAGAATATTAGAAAAACTTTTATCTAAAATAATACCGGCTGTTCCGTCACGAACACCGGTGCCTATTTTAGAAAATTTTCTGTTCGATATTAAAGATGGCAATTTAAACGTTTGTGCAACAGATTTAGAAATTGCTTTAATTTCTGCTATAAATGTTGCCGCCGATGAAAATATACAAATGGTTATTCCGGCAAGGTTATTATATGATATAATAAGGTCTCTTGGCGAAACACAAATACATTTTCAAACAGAATTGAACAGCAAATTAAAACTTACGACGGACAATGGCACATATCATATCGGTTTTTCCTCTCCCGAAAATTTTCCAGAAATTCCATCTGTAACAAAAGAAAATGGTTTAGTTATTAAGGGTGAGGCTCTAAAAAAAGCATTAGACCAAACAGCCTTTGCAATGAGTAAAGAAGACATGCGTCCTGCAATGACCGGCACTCTTTTCGAATTTACTCCGGAGGGATTAAGATTTGTTGCGACTGATGGACACAGGCTTGTTAAATTTTTGAACAAAAAAATAAACTACGGTGCTGAAGAACAGTATGTTGTGCCGGAGAGAGCTATTTCGGTGTTAACGAAACTGCTCATTAACCAGGACGTTAAAGTTTTTTTAAGCAAAACTAATATTTCCTTCTTAATCGATGACTTGGAATTTATATCCAGACTTATTGGTGAAAAATACCCCGCCTACAACAGCGTCATTCCATTAGAGAACGAAAACTTTTTGAAAATTAATACAATCAATCTCCTCACTACCGTTAAAAGAATGATGCTTTTCTCGGCAACTGGCTCCAAACAGGTGAAGTTTTCAATTACTGAAAATAATCTGATTGTTTCCGCCGAAGATATAGATCACGGTTCCAATGCTGTTGAGAATCTTATGTGCGAATACCAGGGTGAACCAATGGAAATTGGTTTCAATACTGCTTATGTACACGATATGCTTATGCACATTAATAGTGAAGAAATCATCTTTAAACTTCATTCTCCTACAAAAGCATGTATAATCGAGCCTGTTGAAGTAAATGAAGATGAAAACTTAACGCTTCTGTTGATGCCTGTTCGCTTAAATAATTGATATGATTTTAACTTCTTTAAGTTTAAAGAACTTTAGGATACATAAAGATACGTTCTTAAATTTTTCCGAAAATCTCAATTTTATTGTGGGAGGTAATGGTAAGGGTAAAACTTCGATATTGGAGTCAATATATTATCTTTGTACAACCAAAAGCCCCGGCTCTAAGAACGATAGCGATTCAGTTAAGTTTAACGAAAATGAATTTGAAATAAACGGTACGCTTAAAGGATTAAGCGAAGACAAAGTAAGAATATATTTTTCTTCAAACGAAAACAAGAAATATTATTTTCAAAACAACAAACAAATTGGAAGAGCTGCTGACGTAATAGGTAATTTTCCTGTTGTGTTTTTAACTCCTGCCGACCATTCAATAACACAAGGATCTCCAAGCGATAGAAGAAAATTTGTAGATTCGGTAATTTCACAGTCAAGCGAAACTTACCTTAAAATACTTTTGGATTATAATAAAACATTGAGACAGCGTTCATCTCTTTTATCCCGGTTAAGAGAAGACCGTTCCCGTTATTTGTTTGACGAGTTATTCGCTTGGTCTGCCAAACTTGTTCAATCGGGTGTTGAATTAATTAAACATAGAAAAAAATTTATAGACGAGTTTAATGGCTATATTGCACACTCATATAAAATTATAATGGGGACTGATGAAATTCCCGGTGTTACTTATAGCTTCTTAGACGATAAGGCAGAAGCAAATATTGAAGAGCATTTTTTTAATCTTCTAAAAGAAAAAAAAGAAGATGAGTTGAGAAGAGCGGCTAATTTAGTAGGACCCCACAGAGACGATTTTGTTTTTGAATTGAACAAAATAAACCTGCGAAATTACGGTTCACAAGGTCAGCATAAAACTTTTCAGGTCGTTCTTCGTTTTGCGCAATTTTTTTATTTACAAAATGTGACTGGTAAAACGCCAATTTTTTTACTTGATGACGTTTTTGGTGAACTTGATGCAAATCGTTCTTTAAAAATCAACGAATATCTGAGAGAAGTAGGGCAGGCTTTTATCACATTAACAGATCTTGCAAACACCTCATATTTGAAAATTTCTAAAAAAGATAAGGTTATAACACTTAACGGCAACGGAATGGCAAATGCCTGAAGATATAAAAAGCATTGGTGATATAATAAATAACGACCCGGTTTTTTCAAACCTGCGTAACGTAATGCAGCAGTCGGATGTTGTAATTGAGTTTATAAAAATATTCCCCGACTTATTGAAAATAGCATCTGCTGTTAAAGTAGAAAAAAAAACACTCTTTTTAAGAGTAGAAAACTCCGCCTGGCGAAGTGAAATAAAATTTAAAGAAAAAATTATCATAGATAAAGTAAATGAATATTTTAAGGATGATAGAATTAAAGCGGTTAGGTTTGTTAAATAACTGCAAAATATTTTAATAATTAGTATCGGAAATTAGAATGAGTGATGAAAAAAACATGAATGAATATAGTGCGAAAAATATTAACGTACTTAAAGGACTCGAAGCTGTTAGAAAACGCCCGGCAATGTATATCGGCGATGTAAGTTCGAGAGGGCTTCATCATCTTGTTAATGAAGTAGTAGACAATAGTATTGACGAGGCACTTGCAGGTTATGCCGATTATATTAGTATAACAATAAACAAAGATGATTCGGTTACCGTCGTTGATAACGGACGCGGAATACCCGTTGATATGCATCCGGTAGAAAAACGCTCGGCATTGGAAGTTGTAATGACGGTTCTTCATGCAGGCGGAAAGTTCGATAAAAACTCGTACAAAGTTTCGGGCGGTTTACACGGCGTTGGCGTGTCGGTTGTAAACGCACTTTCAGAAATGTTAAAGGTCGAAATTAGAAGAGACGGAAAAGTATATTTCCAGGAGTATGTACGCGGTGTGCCGGTTAATCCGGTAAAAGAAATTGGCAAAACCCCCAAAAAAGAAACAGGCACTACCGTAACTTTTTCACCCGATCACGAAATTTTTAACGTAACACAATTTAAGTTCGACACACTTGCAGAGAGAATGAGAGAACTTGCGTACCTTAATAAAACGATAACAATTAAAATTTCTGATCTGCGCAATGGAGGCGAAGAAGAGGTTTTCCACTTCAAAGGCGGTTTGATTGAATTTGTTAAATACCTTGATGAAACAAGAGTAGCTCTCCACAAACCGGTTTATATCGAAGGCGAAAAAGACGGAACACCAGTTGAAGTGGCTTTTCAATACAACGAGGGTTATGCTGAAAATCTTTTTTCTTACGTTAATAACATCAACACACACGAAGGAGGAACCCATCTTGTCGGATTTAGAACAGCGCTTACCCGCACGTTTAATAACTACGCCTACAAAAACAAATTAATTAAAGAAGGAAAGATTATTCTTACGGGGGAAGATTTCCGTGAAGGATTGACAGCGGTAATTTCAATTAAAGTAGCCGAACCACAATTTGAAGGACAGACAAAAACAAAACTTGGTAACAGCGAAACAAAATCAACAGTTGAAACTCTCGTGGGTGAAAAACTAAGCGAGTATCTCGAAGAAAACCCGGCGGTGGCAAAAAAAATTATTGAGAAATGTTTGAAATCTGCCGAGGCAAGAGAAGCGGCGCGTAAAGCACGCGACCTTGCAAGACGCAAAAACGCTCTCGATAATATGAACCTGCCTGGAAAGCTTGCCGATTGCTCAATTACCGATCCCGAACATTGCGAAATATACATAGTCGAAGGTGACTCTGCTGGCGGCTCGGCTAAGCAGGGAAGAGACAGACGGTTTCAGGCAATACTTCCGCTTAAAGGAAAAATTTTAAATGTTGAAAAAGCAAAGCTCAACAAAATTCTTGAGAACAACGAAATTAAGGCAATCATTTCGGCAATAGGAGCAGGGCTTGGCGCAGAGTTTGACGACACCAAAGCACGCTACGGAAAAATTATTTTAATGACCGATGCCGACGTGGATGGAAGTCATATAAGAACCCTCCTGCTTACCTTTATTTACCGACACATGAAAGATTTAATTACTTCCGGAAAGGTTTATATAGCACAGCCACCACTGTATAAATTGAAAAAAGGAAAACAGGAGTATTATGCTTTTGACAATAAAGAACGAGATGAAATCCTAAAACGGTTTAAATCTAACGGAAATAAAGAAGAAGAATTAACCCAACAACAAATTGATGAAGGCGCAGTTAAGGGCATTACCATATCTCGCTATAAAGGTTTGGGTGAAATGAATCCCGAACAACTATGGGATACAACAATGAACCCCGAAACGAGAACCGTATTGCAGGTTACTTTAGATAGCGCAGCAACGGCAGACAAAATTTTCGAGACTCTTATGGGTGATGCGGTAGAACCTCGCCGCGAGTTTATTGAGAAACATGCAAAGTATGTAAGAAACCTGGACGTTTAGAAAAATTGAAAAAACACAAAACACATATTTTGCAGCTTGAGAAAGATGATCCGAATAAAGAAGTGGAGTTTGAAATAGAATTTCAACTAAGCATGACAGTAGAGCAAAGATATAAAAGAATGAAAAAGTTAGTCAACCAAACGATGAAGACGGTAAAGCAACATGACTATCCAAAAACTCCTAAAATCATTAGTAGATCATAAAGTAAAATTTATAGTGATTGGCGCATGGGCTTTCCCTGCCTACGGTTATTCCCGCAGCACTTATGATATAGATGTTTTTTTTAACCCCACCAAAGAGAATGTTAAGCGTTTGGCAAAAGCATTAAAAGATGTTGGATATGGTGGTTTGGAAGATTTAACAACGGAAGATATACTAAATAAAAAAACATTATTTCGTCAATATGTTTTGGATACCGACATTCATCCTTTTGTTGCAGGTACAGAGTTTAAAAATGTTTGGAGAACCAAAAAAGAAGTGGAAATAGAAGGCGTTAAAGTATTTGTTCCTTCTTTAGAAGATTTAATAAGAATGAAAAAAACCGCTGGTAGAAATAAAGATTTAGCCGATTTAGAATACTTAGAGGAAATCAAAAGAAACAAATTAAAGAAATAGAAAAATTTTATGGCAACAATATTTGAAAAAATAATCCCGGTATCACTTGAAGAAGAGATGAAATCAAGTTACATCGATTATTCGATGTCTGTTATTGTAGCGCGAGCGCTTCCCGATGTAAGAGACGGATTAAAACCTGTTCACCGCAGAGTTCTTTATGGCATGCACGGACTTGGATTAGCTTATAATAAGTCGTATAAAAAATCAGCCAGAATTGTGGGTGAAGTGCTAGGTAAATATCATCCTCACGGAGACACAGCAGTTTACGATACTATGGTGCGCATGGTTCAAGATTTTTCGCTACGTTATCCGCTTGTTGACGGACAGGGAAACTTTGGTTCGGTTGATGGCGACTCTCCAGCAGCCATGCGTTACACGGAAGCCCGAATGGCGCATATTGCCGAAGAGATGTTACGCGACCTGGATAAAAACACAGTTCATTTTGCAGCGAACTTCGACGACTCACTTCAAGAGCCGACAGTGTTGCCGGCGTATCTTCCAAATCTTCTTGTTAACGGCTCAAGCGGTATTGCTGTTGGTATGGCAACAAACATTCCGCCACATAATTTATCCGAAGTTATTGATGCTATTATAGCGTTAATTAAAAATCCCGAAATTGATATCAAAGGATTAATGAAGTATGTTACAGCGCCGGATTTTCCAACTGCCGGCATCATATACGGTTACGAAGGCGTAAAAGAAGCTTACCATACAGGCAGGGGCAGAGTCGTTATTCGAGCCAAAGCCAATATTGAAACGTTAAAAAACAGCAGAGAAAACATCATAATAACCGAACTGCCTTACCAGGTTAACAAAGCAAACTTAATAGAAAAAATGGCGGAATTAGTTCGCGCGGGTAAACTTAATGATATTTCAAATATTCGCGATGAGTCAGACCGCGATGGAATGCGTGTTGTTGTTGAACTTAAAAGGGATGCACAGCCAGCAGTTGTACTCAACCAGTTGTTTAAGCACACGCAGATGCAATCAACCTTTGGCGTTATTATGCTGGCGCTTGTTAACGGCGTTCCTAAAGTACTAACCCTTAAAGAGATGATGCAGCATTTCATCAAGCACCGAATGGATGTTCTTATTAAAAGAACAAAATATGAATTAGATTCTGCCGAGCGCCGCGCGCACATTTTAGAAGGCTATATTATTGCTCTCGATAATATTGACGAAGTAATTGCAACGATTAAAAAATCAAAAGATGTTGAGATTGCCAAGAGCAACTTAATGCGAAAGTTTAAGTTGAGCGAAATTCAGGCGAAAGCAATTCTTGATATGCGCCTGCAGCGTTTAACCGGTCTTGAAAGAAAGAAAATAGAAGATGAATATCGTGAATTAATAAAGCTCATCGAAAAACTGAAAGGCATTTTAGCAAGCGAAGAAAAACGCTTTCTAATTATAAAAGAAGAGTTGCTTGCCATAAAAGAAAAATATGGCGACGAAAGAAGAACAGAAATAATTTACAACTATGAAGAGTTTTCTCTTGAAGACATCATAGCCGAAGAAGATGTTGTTGTAACTATTTCGCACAACGGATTTATTAAACGTTTCCCCGTAAGCGGTTATCGCAAGCAGGCGCGCGGCGGCAAAGGAGTTACAGGCGCCGGCACTAAAGACGATGATTTTATAGAACATATGTTTATTGCATCAACACACCATTACATACTTTTCTTTACAGATAAAGGAAAGTGCTATTGGTTAAAGGTTCACGAAATTCCCGAAGGAGGAAGAGCCACACGCGGTCGTTCAATTATTAATCTTCTTGAAAAAGAGAAAGAAGAAAAAGTAGCCGCATTTGTAGCTGTTAAAGAATTCCGCGATGACATGTTCCTCATTATGGCAACACGAAAGGGTACTGTTAAAAAGACAGTTCTTTCAGCTTACGGCAACGTAAGACGCGGCGGTATCAACGCAATAAATATTTCCGACGGCGATAGCTTAATTGAAGTTAAAATGACGGATGGAAATAATGATATTGTAATTGGAACAAGAAGCGGTTTTGCGATTCGTTTTAATGAAAAAGATGTGCGTGAAATGGGACGAACTGCAACCGGCGTACGCGGCGTTAATTTAAGTAAAGGCGATATTGTAGTTGGTCTTCTTGTTATTAAACGGCAGGGCACAGTGCTCGTTGTTACGGAAAAGGGTTACGGCAAACGATCCGACATTAACGACTATCGTATTACCCATCGCGGCGGCAAAGGAGTTATTACCGTTAAAACTAGCGATAAAGTTGGCAAGATGATCTCGTTGATGGAAGTGATGGACAACGATGAGCTTGTCATCATTTCAACAAAAGGAATGGTAATACGGCAGAGCGTTAAACAAATAAGAGTTATGGGACGCAACACACAAGGCGTTAGAGTAATTCGTTTGAATGAAGGTGATGAAATTGCAGACATTGCAAAAGTAATTCCCGATGACGATAATGTGGTAATTGAAGAACCCACATTGCAATAATTGATCGGGTTTTAGCACTAAAGTTCATGTAATCCGTTAGCTAACGGATTGGCAGAATATTAATGAGACAAATAAAACGATAGAATGGCTGAATGAAGAATAATGGATGAATGTTTTTCATTCAAACATACAACCATTCAATCATTCTAATATGATAATTTGGTTCTTGCTTGTCCAGGTTCGGTTTGTAATTATTATCTTTTGTTGTCTGCTGACACCGACCCCAAAACAAGCTTAGAGTAATGAACTTTAGTTAAAAAAACATTTTTTAACCAAAGCCCTACTTTATAAAATTAAAACGATTGTTACCCTGCCAAAGAAGCGCTTTTTAAATCTTCCAATTCAATCCCGAATAGTTTAATAATTTCCTTGCTGAATTTTATTAAAAACTGTAATTCCTTTTCGGGCTGTGCGAATGTGTTGCCAATAACAAGTTTCAGCGAATCCTTCTGCTGGCTGAATTTTATTTTGTCTTTGTATTCATCCATCACAAAACGCATTAACTCAACGAAATGAGTTTGGTAATAATCTTCTTTATAACCCTTAGGAAGTAAAACAAAAATATTTTTTCTTTGAAAAATTATTCTTTCAAAAAGCGCATAAGAAGCATAATACTTTAAATACGCTGAAAGCATCAATCGTTTTACAAGCAGCGGCAAAGTCCCGTAACGATCACGCAATTCTTCTTCAAGTTCATCAAGTTCGGCAATGTTTTTTATCGAATAAAGCGCAGTATAAAAATTTAAACGATCCATTTGTTCGGGCACATAATTAACCGGAATACCGATATCGAAATATGTATCGATTGTCGGTTCTGTCCGGTTTTCCGGCTTGGGCAGGCTTTTAAATACTTCTTTAAATTCCTGATACTTTAACTCTTCAACCGCTTCGGTAATCATCTTAACGTACAAATCAAAACCAACATCATTAATAAAACCGGATTGCTCCGTTCCAAGCAAGTTGCCGGCGCCGCGAATTTCTAAATCGCGCATTGAAAGATTAAAACCAGCGCCGATATCCGTAAACTCCTCAATTGCCTGCAGCCTCCGCAACGATTTTTTGTTAATGCCGCTTAACGAAGGAACAATAAAATATGCGTAAGCCTGTTTATTAGAGCGCCCCACGCGTCCTCTTAGTTGATGAAGTTCAGCAAGCCCGAATCTATCAGCACGGTTAACTATTATTGTATTAACATTCGGGATGTCAATTCCCGATTCAATAATTTTTGTTGAAAGCAGAACATTATAATCTTTGTTCAAGAATCCGTGAATAACATTTTCAAGCTGTGCTGGTTTCATCTGCCCGTGGGCAACCGCAATTTTTAATTCCGGGATATATTTAAGAAGATATGCTCCAAGCCGATCTATAGATTGCACACGATCGTGCACAACATAAACTTGACCCCCGCGTTTTAGTTCCTGCAGTATCCACGCTTTAATTTTTATAATTTCAAAAACAGAAACATGCGTATAAATCGGCTGCCGGTTTGGCGGCGGAGTAGCAATAATAGACAAATCTCTTGCGCCGAGAAGAGAAAGATTTAACGTGCGCGGAATGGGCGTTGCAGTAAGAGTAAGCGTATCCACATTTGATTTTATAGAGCGCAGTTTTTCTTTTGCCATAACTCCGAAGCGATGTTCTTCATCAATGACGAGCAAACCGAGGTCGTGAAATTTTACATCCTTAGAAAACAATCGGTGTGTACCGACTACGATATCAACATTCCCGGTTTCAAGTTTTTTTATAATCTCTGTTTGTTCTCGTTTAGTTTGAAAGCGGGAAAGCACACGAACATTTACAGGGAACTGTGAAAATCTATCTTTGAAAGTATTAAAATGCTGCTCGGCTAAAATTGTTGTTGGAACCAACACTACTACCTGTTTCCCATCCTGCACTGCCTTGAAAGCCGCACGGACAGCCACTTCTGTTTTACCAAAACCAACATCACCACAAACAAGTCTATCCATAGGGATTTCGGTTTCCATATCTTCCTTAATTTGTGCGGTTACTTTTTCCTGATCGGGCGTGTCTTCATAAAGAAAAGAAGCTTCAAGTTCTTTTTGCCAAATAGTATCGCCGCTGAAAGAATACCCCTTTGTTGCTTTTCGTTTTGCATAAAGAAGTATTAGTTCGCGCGCAGCGTCTTTGATTTTCTTTTTTGTTTTTGCTTTTGTGTTCGCCCAGTCTGCCGAACCAAGTGTTGAAAGATTCGGTTTTACACTTTCGTTGGACGAATATTTTTTTACGAGAGCAAGATAATTTAAATTAACGTAAACAGCGCCGCCGTTGTTGTAAAGCAGTTTCATTGATTCATGCGAAACATCTCCGATTTTTATTGTTTCGAGACCCGCATACTGTCCCACACCATAGTCCTCGTGTACAACATAATCGCCTTTATTAATGGAAGCAAAGTGTTTAGACTTAACTTTCTTATACTTTTTTGAAGTTGAAATTTTTGAACGGTAAGGTTTATTGAATACCTGGTAATCGGTTAACAAAAGCAGTTTATCAACTTTATCTACAAAGCCATTTTTAATTGCGAGTGTTTCAACCGAGACAACCCCCCTTTCAATCAAAGAAGAAAGTTCCGGTTTTAATTCAAGAAGCAGATCATTAAGTCTTTGCGATTGCAGTTCGTTTTCTGAAGCGAGAATAATTTTGTAGTCGGTTTCGGCATAGTTTATAATTGTGTTAAAAAGAATTTGATAATTTGAATTAATAGAAGGGGCGTCAGTTAAATCCAACCGGATCTGTTTTTCATTATCCGAAATCTCATTCTCTATTATCCAGCGGGTGTTTACTCTACTAAAAAACTTGTCAGCGGAAGCGCTGTCTTTTATATTAACAGCCGGCTCAGCAACAGTCAACATATCGGGGAACTCATCAGCCGGGTCTTCAACCTCAGCCGCAACTATTTTGGGTAAAGTAGTCCCGATATTATTAACAAACAGGTTTATTTTTTCGTCCCCAAGATTATTCATCTCGAATGATGACACAAATATTACAGGATTATCCAGATAACTAATTATGTCGGTATAAATTTCCTTCTCATCAACCGATGAAGTAAGTGCGGCGCTAAGAGTTGCTTTTTCGATCTTGTCTATTGAGCGCTGACTTTCCGGGTCAAAATAACGGATTGAATCAATTATATCGCCGTCAAATTCAATGCGAACAGGATTTTTTTCGCTATAGCTCCAGAAATCAACAATGGAACCGCGAACAGAATAATCTCCGGGTATTTCAACAAATTTGTCTTTTGTATAGTTGAGAAAATGTAGATACTCAATCAGATCTTCATAATTTAGATGCTGGTTCAAATCTATTACGGTTGTGGAATTAGAAACTTTTTCTCTCTCGGGGAGAAGACAGTTGAGCAGTTTATAAGTAGATATTAGAATAAAATTTTTTCTATTTGTGATGTCGGTTATTTTCTCTTGAAGCAATTCGGGCTTTAATTCGTTTATGACAACAACATCTTTTCCTTTATCAAGGACGCAAAGCTCAACATTAAATTCGTCTATTGCTTTTTCGTCGGGAAGCAGCACAACAATATTATTCACACTCTTCAACAACTCCGAAACAAAAATACTTTTGGAAGCTCCATACAGGGGGCTTGTGAAGATAAGTCGTTCTTCATTTAAACCTTTAAATAAAAGTTTGAAAGCAGAGCTGTTTTTTATTAAATCGACAAAAGAGATTTTCATTCTAAAAACGTATTGACAAATTTATTATTGGAGGAGGTATTATTTCTGTGGGCGATTGTAATTCGTTTTTATGTGCATCAACAACAAAGCGACCAAAAAAGTAACCGATAGATGAGCCCATGATTACATCCGACAACCAATGTTTATCATTATAAATACGCGCGGAGGCAACAAGTCCGGCGGCGGTCATCCACGCTGCTTTCCAGAAAAAATTTTCCTTCTGCCCGGCAACTACCGTAGAGAATGCAAAAGAGATTGCCGCATGTCCGGAAGCAAAGGATTGTTTCGAATCATCAAATTGAAAGAAATCAAATTCGTGATTTCCTTCGTTTCGATAGGGACGACTTCTACCGAAAGAGACCTTAAATAAAAAAGTAGTAACTCCTGTATAAAACATAGCTTCGCCAAGTTGAAGACCAAGATTGCGCACGTAATTATTTTTTCCGATTAGTCCATAAAGATAAGATGTTGTCATGGCGGCGGCGCAAAAGTAGAGAAAATAATCATCCACACAAGCAGTACTATTTAAAAAATCCGCCCGATGTTTTTGAACGAAATCTCTAACCGTTTCATCGGCAAAATATGATGCCGTCGTTAATCCGAGAACGGAAGAAAAATTTAGCCAATCTTGATTATCATAATTCAAAGGAGCAGAGTAAATCTCCCCGCCAACATTAAAAAAATGTTTGATATCGTTTGTTAAGTGTTCTTTTACCTGTGCTGCGGAATTAAAATGAAATAAAAAAACAAAAAGAGAAAAACGGAAAAATATTTTTATCATAAAATCAATTTAAAACTAGGAAAGGGGTTCGTGATACGAATCCCGAAAAACAAAATAAGTCGAGGACAGAACGTGTTAAAATATTTTTATTTCTGCCGCATAAAAAGAGAAAAAAACAGAAACGCTTGAGAAGCGGCACCTCAAATAGCGAACACTAAAATTTGCCCTCGATAGCTTTGCGAACAAAACCATCTGCTTTTTCGAGGCGGCTCTTTGCTTCATCTGCACTAACACCGGCAAGAATAATTACAAGAGCAGTTTTTACATGACCGCCAGCCAGCGTCAAATAATCGGCGGCTTCGTCGTATGGCAAACCGGTAATTGTCATAACAATTCTTTTCGATCGCTCAACAAGTTTTTTATTCGTCATTTGAAGATCGATCATCATGTTCTCATAAATCTTACCCATGCGAATCATTGCGGTTGTGGTTAACATATTAAGCACAAGTTTTTGGGCTGTGCCGCTTTTCATTCTTGTCGAACCCATTACAACCTCTGGTCCAACATAAGGGCACATTGCAACATCAACTTCTTTTATGTCAAATTGTTTTCTCGGATTGCAAGTAATGAATAATGTTTTTGCGCCAAGCGCCTTTGCTTTTTTAACGGCGCCGACAACATAAGGCGTGCGTCTGCTTGCGGCTATTCCGCACACCACATCTTTCGCTGTTACCTTTGCAGACAGCACATCTTTCGCTCCATTTTCCTCATAATCTTCAGCCCCTTCTTGAGCACGAAACATCGCTTCCCTTCCGCCGGCGATATAACCGTCAATCATTCCGAAAGGCGTGCCGAATGTGGGGGGGCATTCTGAGGCATCTACAACGCCAAGCCGACCGCTTGTTCCGGCGCCAAAATATAAAAGACGACCGCCATTCTTAAGTGCACACACAATAATTTCAACGGCTTCGGCAATGTATGGTAACTCTTGTTCAACGGCAAACGGGATGGTTTTATCTTCATCGTTAATAATTTTTAATATTTCAATTGTCGAACGGGCGTCTATGTCCATTGATTTTGGATTTCTCTGTTCAGTCGAAAGCCCGCTGATCTCAGCAAACAAAGCCTTCGTGGTAGAAGAACTCATTTTATTAACTCCAGCAAAATCAGTTTTTTCCCCTTCTGATTTCTAACGTTATTAGGTTTATAGCTTAATTCGAAAACAGTTGTTTTTTTAATATATGACTTATACTTCATTTCTGCCTTTTCGTATTCTTCATCAAGAGCGCCACCTTTCAACGCCAAAAGGTAAGCTCTGTCTTTTATAAGCGGAAGCGAATATCTAAAGAGTATGATTAGAGGCACGGTTGCACGGCTTACGATCAAATCAAAAGAATTTGCATATTTTTCTTTAAATTCATCACTCTCAACCCGAAAGTTTTCAGCAGTAACGTTGCTAAGTTTTAATTTGTCAATAAATTCTTTTACCGCTTCAATTTTTTTCCCGGTTGAATCAGCCAATACGCCGCGAATCTCTGGGAGAGCAATTGCAAGCGGAATTCCGGGAAAACCACCACCGGTTCCAATATCCAAAAAACGAGTACATTTTTCCGGAACATATTTAGAAAGATAAGCCGAGATAAAGACATGCCGTTCGATTATCGAATCGATATCTTTCCTGGATATAAGATTTAATGATTCATTTTTATCTCTTATTAATTCGGCGAAATGTGCCAGCCTTTCTATTTTCAGGGTATCCGGATTAAATCCGTTTTCCCAACAATAAGATCGCAATTCTTTTAAGTAATGATCCTGTGCGTAGGCCATAAAAGCCCCTCCAAATTAGTTTTTCAAATATACCAATAAAATAGAAATATCAGAAGGCGTAACTCCTGAGATTCGCATCGCCTGTCCGAGTGAGCGTGGTTTAACTTTATGTAATTTTTCCCTTCCCTCAGTCGACAACGCTTTAATAGACAAATAGTTTAATGTTAAAGGAATGCCGTGTTTTTCATATCGTTCGAATTTTGCAACCATTTCAAATTGTCTCTTAATATAACCCTCATACTTTAACTCGATTTCCACCTGTTCAAGAGATTTTTTATCCCCCAACAGTTGCTTAATTATAGGAAGGTTATCTTTATCTATTAGATTTAAAATTTCAGCCAAATTGAGTTCCGGGCGTTTACATAATTTTGACACAGATTCGGCTGAATCAATTCCTGCAGATACCTTGCTTTCGAGGAAGGGATTTATTTCCTTTGCATGAAGTGTAAAACTACCGAAAAGAGAAATTGCTTTTTGAATCAAAGAATCTTTTTCATTTATCAACTGGATGTGTGAGTCTGTTATTAAACCTAATTGATGTCCGTATTTCATCAATCTTCTATCTGCGTTATCCTGTCTTAATAACAACCGATGCTCTGCCCGGGAAGTGAACATGCGGTAAGGTTCATCCGTCCCTTTGTTTACAAGATCATCAATTAAAACGCCAATATATGCCTCACTCCTTTTTATCACAAAATCAGGTCTACCCTGAACTTTGCAGGCAGCATTGATACCTGCAATTAAACCCTGAGCAGCAGCTTCTTCATAACCGGAAGTTCCATTAATTTGACCCGCAAAATAAAGTCCGCTGATAATTTTTGTTTCAAGGGTTAGATCAACCTGGTGAGGCGGAAAAAAGTCATACTCAACTGCATAACCGGGGCGAATCATTTCAACAATTTCAAGCCCCTTGATTTTATGAAGCGCACTAAGTTGAACTTCGGCAGGTAAAGAGGAAGAAAAACCATTTAAATAAATCTGGTCGCTATCGAGTCCTTCCGGCTCCAAAAAAAGTTGATGTTGTGATTTGTCTGCAAAGCGAACAATTTTATCTTCAATAGATGGGCAATATCTTGGACCGATGCCAGAGATAAGACCGGTAAACATCGGAGAAAACCGAAACCCCTTTTCCAGTTCTTTGTGTGCCGCTTCATTTGTGTAAGTGATGTGGCAACTCACTTGTGGAAGATATGGGAATTCAACCATAGGAGTAAAATGCGAAAATGGTTGAGGATTATTATCGCCTGGCTGTTCTTCGAGGGTGCTCCAATTAATCGAATTTTTTTTCAATCTTGGCGGAGTTCCGGTTTTTAATCTGCCTGAAGTAAATCCCAATTCGATTAATGATTCCGTTATGCCGGCTGAGGGCTTTTCCCCGTATCTTCCCCCCTTTATAGCAGAGAGTCCGGTATGCATTAGTCCATTTAAAAAAGTGCCGGAAGAAAGAACTACAGTTTTAGACTCAATAAAGAAACCCTCTTCCGTCAAAACGCCTTTTACAGACGATCCCTCAACGACAATCCTCACGGCAGAATTTTCAAGAATTGTTATTCTGCTTATTGTTGATAGTAATTTATAAGCTTCTTCGCTGTATAACCGCCGATCGGACTGGCAACGCGGAGACCACACCGCCGGACCTTTCGAGAGATTTAACATTCTAAATTGAATTCCAGATTTATCGGCAATTTTTCCCATAATGCCGCCGAGGGCATCAATTTCCCTAACGAGATGTCCTTTTGCAGTTCCTCCGATTGCTGGATTGCAAGACATTCTGCCGAGTGCGTATTTATCCATCGTAATTAATCCAACAGAGCAACCCATCTTAGCGCCCACCGCCGCAGCCTCAATCCCGGCGTGACCGCCGCCTATAACCAGAATATCATATGACATTATTTAGCAATTTCCATTATTCTCAGTTTCACGTGAAACCGGATTAAAAATAGATTTACAAGTTTCATGTGAAACAGCTATTTCCCGATACAAAACTTCGAAAAAACATTATTTAAAATATCATCAGTAGTAACTTCGCCAATTATTTCTCCCAACGAAACCGCCGCGGCTCTTAGATCTACTGAAATATATTCGCCCGAAAGATTTTTTTTTGCAGTGATCAGGGCAGATTTAAGGCACTCCAGGGATTTAATTAAACAACGATAATGTCTCAAGTTCGAAACCAAAGGCGTCTTCTCTGAATAATTATTACCCCCCAGGGCATTTTTTATCATCAGCACAAACAAATCTTTCATTCCAAAGCCAGTTTTTGCCGACACAGCAACACCAGTTACTGAATATCCTTCACCAACAAGATCCATCTTGTTCATTACGGCAATGATGTTTTTCGGTTTTGTCAATTTTTCCAATTCGCTATAAAGTTCGGTCGAAAAACCATGCTCGGCATCATTTATAAAAAGGACCATGTCTGCATTTCTAACTGCTTCCCTGCTTCTAAAAACACCTTCTTTTTCAATTTCATCTTCGGATAACCGAATACCGGCGGTATCAAAAAGTCTGAATAAAACACCGCTTATTAAAACTTCTTCTCGAATCACGTCCCTCGTGGTTCCCGGTATATGACTAACAATTGCTCTTGACTCCTTTAGAATATAATTCAATATTGAAGATTTTCCGACATTCGGCTTTCCAACAAGAGCTACATTCACGCCATCACGAATCATTCGCCCAAACGAATATGTTGCAAGCAGCTCGTCAATTTCTGAAATAATGCCGTTAATTTTTTTTAAGAGTTCAATGTTGTCAATAAACTCAATGTCTTCTTCAGCAAAATCAAGCCCCAGCTCAACAAACGACGATGTATTTATAAGTTGCTCGCGCAAAACGTTAATTTTTTTTGAAAGCAATCCGTCCAATTGATTTCTAGCGCCTCTCAAAGATGCTTCCGAATGTGAATTTATTACATCGGCAACAGCTTCCGCCTGAGTTAAATCGATCCGTCCATTTAGGAAAGCTCTTTTTGTGAATTCCCCCGGTTCAGCAAGTCGAATATTCTGTTTAAGAAGCAACTCGATAATTTTTTTTATAATAATCGGATTGCCATGTGTGCTTATTTCAACACAATCTTCACCGGTAAACGAATTCGGAATATGAAAAACCGAAATGAGCACATCATCAACTACCAGCGCATCCTCATCGATAATTTTGCCGTAGTGAATCGTATGAGAAGAAGCGCGCGAAAGCTTAATTTTACCAACAAATATTTTTTCAGCAGCAACGAAACAATCCGAACCCGACACCCGAATCACTGAAATAGCCCCAATTCCTGGAGGTGTAGCCAGTGCAACAATAGTGTCTTCGATAAAAACACGGTTCATTTAAAATTCTAATTTAATAAGTGTGTAAAAATAAATGATTTATTAGTCATTGACAATTCAAATAAACCTCCTGTTTAGTATCGTCTTCCAATTCCGCAATATTTTAATACTCTCTGACACAACTTCGGTCAACACCTTCTTTTATATGCGACAATATGGCGAGATATGAGCCGGCTCGAAATTAGGTTTCGTCCGATAAAAAAGCCAAATCATTGTACCTAAAGCAATTAACTGGCAAATCAAGACTGGCACACGAATTGAAATACATAAGAGCAATTAAAATTATAATTAATCATAATAATGGAGGCAAAAATGGCACTTATAAAATGGAATCCCGAAAGAGAGTTGTTAAACATCGAAAAGGAATTCAGCAGAATGTTTGACCTTCTCGGAAATCGTTTTGGCAACAAAACAAATGATGAAACTGAACAGTATGGACTTGCTGATTGGGCGCCGCTTACAGATATTTATGAGGACGATAATAATTTTAAATTAAAAGTTGATTTACCGGGAATCAAAAAGGAAGATGTTAAAATTTCCTATTCCGATGGTCAACTATCAATTAGCGGCGAAAGAAAACAGGAAACTGAAAACAAAAACAGCAAGTATCATCGTGTAGAAAGACTATTCGGAAAGTACTATCGTTCTTTCGCACTTCCGAAAAAAATTCTTGAGGACAAAATTGAAGCCGAATTTAAAGATGGACAATTAATAATCAACATTCCAAAATCGGAAGAAGCAAAACCAAAACAGCTTGAAATAAAAGTGAAATGATTTGAAAAAGCGGTGCAAAATTAAGGAGAGGTTTATTCAAACCTCTCTCGATTGTTATTTTAAAAAATGATTTGAATAATGGAATTTAAAGATTATTATAAAATATTGGGTGTTGAAAAAAACGCTACAAAGGAGGAGATAAAAAAAGCTTACCGCAAACTTGCAAAGCAATATCATCCGGATGCAAATCCTAACAGCAAGACTGCCGAAGAAAAATTCAAAGAATTAACTGAAGCGAATGAAGTTTTAAGCGACCCGGAAAAACGTAAACGTTACGACCAGCTCGGTTCTAACTGGAAAAACCATAGAACTTCGGGTGGAAATGCCGAGGATTGGTTTAGACAATATGCCGGTGGGCAGCAAAATAGCGGATTTCATTTCAGCTCAAACATAGATGATTTATTTGGTAACGCAGGCGGATTTTCAGATTTCTTTGAATCGTTTTTTGGCGGGGGACAGCGCAGCAGCGCAGGTGGAGCAGGGTGGAGCGCCGCACGTAAAGGGAGGGATTATGAATCAACCGTGACAATAACTCTTGAAGAAGCTTTTTCTGGGGTTGAACGACAGCTACGAATTGACGGAAAGAAGCTTAAAATAAAATTTCAGCCGGGTGCATCCGAAGGCACAAAATTACGTTTAAAAGGGCAGGGCGGTAAAAGCACTTCCGGTGGAGAGAGCGGAGATTTATTTTTAAAAATTCATATTGCCGAGCACCCTTTTTTAGAACGGAAGGAAGAAGATCTTTATTATAATCTCGAAGTTAGTTTGTACGATGCCCTGCTCGGCGGCAAAAAACAGATTACAACAGTTGACGGAAAAAATATTATGGTTGTTATTCCCAAAGAATCCGATGACGGGAAACTGCTTCGGGTTAAAGGAATGGGAATGACCGGTAAAGACGGCATCCGCGGGGATATGATTGTAAGAGTGCATGTTATTCTTCCGAAAAAATTAACTGGCAAAGAAATTAGTTTAATTAAACAGCTTAAGGAATTAAGAAAAGAATAAGGAAATAAACGGAGAAATTTATGAGTGAAAAACAGACACAAAAGTACGAATTTAAAGCCGAAGTAAAACAGCTTCTTGACATTCTTGTACACTCTCTGTATACGAGCAGAGAAATATTTTTAAGAGAGTTGATTTCCAATGCATCGGATGCTCTCGATAAACTCAGATTCGAATCAACACGCGGAACGGTAATTGCGGATAAAGAACTTCCTCTTGAAATAAAAATTAATTTTGATGATAAGAAAAAACTTATTACGGTGTCGGATACCGGAATTGGAATGACGGAAGAGGAGTTAATTAATAACGTTGGAACTATTGCCAAATCAGGTTCGGCAGATTTCCTTAAACAGTTAAGTGAAAGCAAGGCTGATGCAAATAATATTATAGGGAAATTTGGTGTCGGTTTTTACTCGGTATTTATGGTTGCAGAAAAAGTCATTATAAAAACAAAATCATTTAAGGAAGATGCAAAACCGGTTGAATGGATTTCTGATGGGCTTGGCAGTTATGAAATAAAACCGCTTGATGAGAAAATAAATCGCGGAACAACCATTGAAATTCACTTAAAAGAAGAGACAAAAGATTACGCCGACAAATATAGACTCGAAACAATAATTAAAAAACATTCTAACTTTATTTCATTCCCGATTTTCCTCGGCGAGGAAAAGGCAAATACAATTTCAGCCCTCTGGCGCGAGCCGAAAGCAAACATCAAGAAAGAACAATACAACGAGTTTTACAAATTTCTAACGTACGACGAAGAGCCGATGGATACTATTCATGTGTCGGTTGATGCGCCGATACAGTTTACGGCGCTGATGTTTATTCCCAAGAAAAATTTTGACTTCTTTGGATTCAATCGTGAAGATTACGGGTTGGATTTATATGTGAGAAGAGTTATGATCCAGCATAAAAACAAGGACATGCTCCCCGAGTATTTAAGTTTTGTTAAAGGCGTTGTTGACTCTGAGGATCTGCCATTGAACATCTCCCGTGAAACTCTTCAGGAGAATTTAATTTTCCATAAAATTGCAAACAGTGTTACTAACCAGGTGCTTTCTTATCTTCTTAAAAAAGCAAAAGACGAACCTGAAAAGTATGCCGAATTCTGGAAAGAACATGGACGCATATTTAAAATGGGTTATTCCGATTTTGCAAACATGGAAAAGTTTTCTCAGTTGTTAAGATTTAATTCTTCACACAACGAAGATGAAAAAGGACTTGTTTCTCTCGAAGAGTATGTGTCAAGAATGAAGAAAGAGCAGAAAGAAATATTTTATGCCTTCGGAACGAGCCGAAATGCCATTGCCCTCGATCCCCATATAGAAATATTTAACAAGAAAAATATTGAAGTACTCTATCTTTTCGATCCTGTAGATGAGTTCGTATTTAATAGTATACGAAAGTTTAAAGATTTTGAATTTAAATCCATCGATACCGTTGATCTAACCAAAATAGAAAAATTTGAAAACGCAATAAAAGAAGAAGAAAAGATTGAAAAATTAGACAAAAAAGATTCAAAACATTTTGACAGCCTGTTGGACAAAATGAAAAAAATATTAGGCGACCGTGTTACGGATGTTAAAGAATCAAAAAGATTGAGTGAAAGCCCGGCTTGTCTTGTTAATCCAGACGATAATATGACCGTCTCAATGCAGCGTTTGCTTAGATTAACGAATAAAGAAGCAGCCGTACAGAAAAAACTTTTGGAAATTAATAAAGATCACAAACTGATCCGAAATCTTATTAAGGTTTTTAAAGAAAACTCAAACGATGAATACATTACAAACGTAACCGAACAATTATTTGAATCGGCACTGCTTCTTGAAGGCTCGCTTGATGATCCTTATAAACTTGTTAACAGACTAAATAAGATGCTGGAGCAGTCGAGCGAATGGTACACACAAGTAAAAAATATTTAACAATAATGTACATTCTAAATTGTACATTGTACATTGAGATTTATTATGGCATTTAATTTTAACAGGATGACTGTAAAGGCTCAGGAAGTTATACAGAAGGCTCTTGAGATTGCGCAAAACTATAACAACCAAATAGTGGAGCCG
>Ga0210044_10001782_pt1 | contig 32717 bp, 27 predicted proteins | sample CryGey13umfilter_2_FD_183959 | JGI IMG/M metagenome (GOLD analysis project Ga0210044, IMG submission 183959) | Groundwater microbial communities from aquifer in Utah, USA - Crystal Geyser 4/9/14 3 um filter (SPAdes) (version 2) | ecosystem: Environmental > Aquatic > Deep subsurface >...
GGGGGGCTCGGTGACCGTCGCCGGCGCCGGTGGCGGCGGCGGGGGCGGCGTGGGGCGGATCCGGTTCAACCAGCTCAGCCCCGGTTCGGCCCCGCCGGTGGCGAGCAGTGGCGTGGTGGCGCAGGGGAAGGTGACGTTGAAGTAGCGGCCGGGCCGGCTCTCACGCGACGTTCTTGACCCCGATCCGCGGGCCGACGATGTACTGCACCTCCACCGTGTGCTGATCCGTGGTCCGGAGCAGGCGGATGCAGCGTATCCCCTCGAGTGTCGGTGTTACCTGGAGCCCCTGCCGCGCCACGGCATGCGTCACGCGCCAGAGCCTGGACATGTCCCGGTCGACGATGAGCACGCGCGACATTGGTCGGGACTGTCAGCAAGTCCGGTGCCAGCCCGTGAACCTGGCCAATCCGATTGAACGTCGCCTGAGACCGCGCCCTGGCCCGCGCTCCGGGTGGCTCGGCCCGTGAGGTTAGTAACAGTTGCTAGCAAGGATCGCCAAGATGCTCAACGCAGGTTGAGCGTGGCGATCTTGTATCGAAGCGTCGAGTACGGCATGCCCAGGAGCGTGGCGACCTTCCGGCGGTTCCAGCGGGTCGTGTTCAGCGCTTCGACCATCCGCTGCCGCTCCCCGGTCGATGCATTTGTGACCTCGGTCGTCGCGGTGTTGCACGGCCTGTCGTTCAGGTGGCGCAGGTGGATCATCTGGTTCGGGGTCTCCGCGGACACGCGGATCGCCGCACGTTGAACCAGGTTCGATCATGCGACCTACGGCCATCGAGAGGGCAGGGAAGCGCTGGACTGCGCTCTGGCCTGTGGCGGCCGATTCTCCGTGACACCCTGGTCTGCTCCCCGGCGGCGGTCACTGCTGTGCAGCGAGCTGGACTTCCTCCGGCAGCGTCAGGCGTCGGGATCCAGCTACGGAGCGAACCCATGCCTCTGAGCGGAACGCTGGAGGATGTGGATGTCGCCGAGCTGGTCCGGCTGCCGCACCGTGGGCAGCGGTCCGGCGAGCTGTTCCTGTACGGGGCCGACGGAGCAGCACATCTGTTCTACCGCGACGGTGTGCTGGTCCACGCCACCCTGAACCAGGAAGAGGGCGAGGCGGTGGTGGACTCCGTGCTGAACTGGAAGGACGGCAAGTTCCAGTTCCGGCCGGATGGCACCACCGAGCGCGTCACGATCCACACGAGCATCGAGGCCATCGTCGCGCACACGTCACCGCCGGATGTCCCGTCCGCCGACCCGCTGCTGGCCGCCCGAGGTCCGGAGCTGGTCGCGGTGGACGCACAGCCGCTCCAGGAGCAGGCTCCCGACGTGCTCCGCGACCTCGCGCGTCTGAGACAGGCAGAGCGAAAGCGACGTGAGGAACGCCTGCAACAACTGCACGAGGAGAGTCAGGCGCTGCTCGCGGCCGACCCCGCCCTGGGCCGCGGGAAACCGAACGACATGCTCGGCGCGACACGGCCACGCTCGAGAGCGACTGCGCCGAGCTGCTCGGGCTGGAGGCCGGCGCTCGATGGCTGCACGGGCAGGCCGCGGGCGTCCATCGCTGGCGCGCCCAGATCCAGCGTGGGATGCGGCTTCAGCCGCCCATCGCGCTGCATCAGCCCGAGGGCGCCGCCGACGAGAACCCTCCGCACATTCTGGCCGCCGAGGAGGCCTGGATCCGGGGTGAGATGGAGGGACGTCAGGCATACATCCGTCTCCTCGCGGGCACAGCGGCGCAACGCGAGTCCCATCGGGGGAGCCTCCCCGAAGTGGGAAGCGCGACGCGCAGCCTGAGACCGAGCGCTGGTGACGTTCGTCGCCCCGCGTTCGGCGGCCAACTGGCGCGCCGTGCTCGAACGACACGCGGTCTCACGCCGTAGACTCCACGAGCTGGGCCAGGGGAACATCGGCGCGGTGCAGCCAGGGCCGTACGTGGTGCTCTCCATCAGCGACACCGGGTGCGGCATGGATCCGGCCACCCGGGACCGCGCGTTCGAGCCGTTCTTCACCACCAAGCAGAAGGGGCAGGGCACCGGGCTGGGGCTGTCCACGGTCCACGGCATCGTGCAGCAGAGCGGGGGTAGCGTCTGGGTCTACAGCGAGCCCGGTCAGGGCACAACGTTCAAGATCTACCTGCCCCGGGTGGACGCTCAGCTGTCCGGGCCCCGACGCAGACCGGTGTCCATCGCGGCCACGGGGATCGAGACCGTGCTGGTGGTGGAGGACGAGGCCGCCGTGCGCCGGCTGGCCGCGCGCGTGCTGTCGACGGCGGGCTACCAAGTGCTGTCGGCGGCCAACGGCGGCGAGGCGCTGCTGCTGTACGAGCAGGCGGGGATCGATCTGCTGCTGACCGACGTCGTGATGCCGCGGATGAGCGGCAAGGAGCTCGCCACCCGGCTGCTCCAGATCCGCCCGGGTCTGAAGGTGCTCTACATGTCGGGCTTTACCGACAACGCCATCGTGCACCATGGCGTGCTGGATGCGGGAACCCACTTCGTGGCCAAGCCCTTCTCGGCGGCGGAGCTGACGCGCCGGGTGCGCGAGGCGCTGGATGATGACGAGTGATCACGCGGTCCCCTGCGATTCTCCCCTCTTGCATCCATTATCTCGCCGTGCTACTTGATCCCGCCGCCTGGTGCCGGGTAGTCCGGTACCGGCAGGCAAGAACGACGCACGTCTGAATCACGCTGGCCGCCCGGCGTGCTCACCTCGCGGTGGGTTGGCGGCAGTACAGACGTCAGGACAAACGCCAGGAGCAACACATGGATTCGCCGCAGAGCCCTCCCGAGAAACCCACCCCCGATCAGACCACCGTCGAGGCCGCTGCCCCCGTGGCCGCTGCCCCCGTGGCCGCTGCCCCCGTGGCCGCTGCCCCCGTGGCCGCTGCTCCCGTGGCCGCTGCTCCCGTGGCCGCTGCCCCCGTGGCCGCTGCCCCCGTGGCCGCTGCTCCCGTGGCCGCTGCTTCTACCCTCGCTCCTGCCCCCGCCCTTGCGGCGGTCCAGCCAGTCCGGACAGCCGAGGAGATTCGGACAGCCGAGGAGAATGGCGAGCCGGTGATGACAATCCGCGCCCTGCTGGAGGCTGGCGTCCACTTCGGCCACCAGACCACTCGGTGGAACCCAAAGATGCGGCCCTATATCTATGGCGCCCGCAACGGGATCCACATCGTGGACCTGCAGCAGACCCTGCCCATGTTCCTCAAGGCCTACCAGTTCGTGCTCTCCACGGTGGCTCAGGGACACAACGTGCTGTTCGTGGGGACCAAGAAGCAGGCGCAGGACGTGATCCGCGAGGAGGCCCTGCGCGGCAACATGTTCTATGTCACGAACCGCTGGCTGGGTGGCACGTTGACCAACTGGCGCACGGTGCGTGGCAGTATCGACCGTCTACGTGAGATCGAGCAGATGGCCGAGGATGGGACCTTCGAGAAACTGGGCAAGAAGGAGATCCTGTCGCACCAGCGGCACAAGGCCAAGCTGGAGCGCAACCTGGGCGGGATCAAGAACATGGGCGGTCTGCCCGGCGTGGTGTTCGTGGTCGATCCGCGCAAAGAGCGGATTGCGGTTGCCGAGGCCAACAAGCTCGAGATCCCGGTGGTGGCGGTGACGGACACCAACTGCGATCCGGATCAGGTGGACTACATCATCCCCGGCAACGACGACGCGATCCGCGCCATCCGACTGTTCACCGCGCGCATTGCCGATGCGTGCGTGCTGGGGCGCAAGGTGGGACAGGAGCGGGCCGCGGTGGTGGCCAGGAATCGGGAGCAACAGGAGGCGAACGCCAGCCCGGAGCCGATCCACGTGCACTCGGGTGGGGACGGTCCGAAGGTCGAGGTCGTTTCTCGTCGCAGCGCTCCCCGACCCAAGCCCGAGGCTGCCGCGACCCCCGACGGCAACGACTGATCGTTTTTTTCACCTCACCGCTTCCTCGCGATTCCGAGGCACGCGTTCGAATGATTTCGGAGAGACGTCATGGAGATTAGCGCAAAGATGGTCAAGGAGCTGCGAGATCGCACCCTGGCTGGCTTCAGCGACTGCAAGAAGGCCCTCGTCGAGTGCGAGGGCAACATGGAGATGGCGGCCGAATACCTGCGCAAGAAGGGCCTGGTGACGGCGCAGAAGAAGACGGGTCGCATCGCGGCCGCCGGCCTGATCCACTCCTATATCCACATGGGCGGCAAGATCGGCGTGCTGGTCGAGGTCAACTGCGAGACCGACTTCGTGGCCAAGACGGAGCAGTTCGTCGCGTTCGTCCACGACATCGGGCTGCAGATCGCCGCGATGAACCCCAGGTGGCTGGTGGCCGAGGAGGTTCCGCCGGAGGCGCTGGACAAGGAGCGTGAGATCCGGTCGGCTCAGGCTACCGAAACCGGCAAGCCCGAGAACGTGATCCCCAAGATCGTCGAGGGCCAGCTCAAGAAGTGGTACACCGAGGTCTGCCTCATGGAGCAGCCCTTCGTCAAGGAGCCCAAGAAGGACATCAAGACCCTGCTCACCGAGCTGGTGGCGGCGCTGGGGGAGAACTGCAAGATCCGGCGTTTCGTGCGCTGGGAGGTTGGCGAGGGCATCGAGTCGGCGAAGAAGGACTTCGCCGAGGAGATCAAGGAGCTGACCGGCGCGCAGTAGGCCGTTGGCGCTCCAGCAGGAGGACCGCGTGCAACCAGTCTACCGGCGCGTGCTGCTCAAGCTGAGCGGCGAGGCCCTGGAGGGCCAGCAGCCGAGCGGGATCGAATCCGCGACCCTGAACAGCGTGGCGGTTCAGATCAAGCAGCTCGTCGAGCTGGGTGTGCAGCCCGCCGTGGTGCTGGGGGGCGGCAACCTGTTCCGCGGCATCAGCGGCGCTGCCTCCGGCATGAATCGCAGCGTAGCGGATGCGATGGGCATGCTGGCCACCGTGATCAACGGTCTGGCGCTGCAGGATGCGCTGCTGCGCCTGGCACAGCCAGCGGTGCTGCTGTCGGCGGTGCCGGTGGGTGGCTTCGCCGAGGCGTTCTCTCGTCGCCGGGCGGTGGACGGACTGGAGCGGGGCGAGGTGGTGATCCTGGGCGCCGGGACGGGCAACCCGTACTTCACCACCGACACGGCGGCCGCGCTCAGGGCGCTGGAGCTCGGGGCCGACGTGCTGCTCAAGGCGACCAAGGTGGACGGGGTCTACGACCGGGATCCGATCAAGCACCCCGACGCGGTGCGGTTCGACACCCTGACCTACCAGGAGGTGCTGGATCGCCGGTTGCGCGTGATGGATCTGACGGCGGTGACCCTGTGCCGTGAGAATGGGCTTCCTTTGGTGGTGTTCAATTTGAGGCAGGAAGGTAACATACGCCGCGTCGTGCTGGGCGAGGCCGTGGGCAGCCGTATCGAGTAGACCAGCACCCATCGAAGGCAAGGGAGGTTCCAATGGTCAACGACATCGTCTCCGACCTGAAGTCTGGCATGGACGGCACCATCGAATCGCTGAGGCGCGAGCTGGCCAAGCGTCGCACGGGCCGGGCCAACATCGCGATCCTCGACGGCATCCGCGTCGAGTACTACGGCAGCAAGTCGCCCCTGAACCAGGTGGCTTCGCTGCAGGCGCCCGACCCCCGACTGATCACGATCAAGCCGTGGGACAAGAGCCTGGTGGTGCCCATCGAGAAGGCGATCCTCCAGTCCTCCGTCGGGCTGACCCCCTCGACGGATGGCGAGTTGATCCGTCTCCCCATCCCGCCGCTGTCCGAGGAGCGCCGCAAGGACCTGGTGAAGGACGTGCGACGCGTGAGCGAGGACGCCAAGGTGGCGCTGCGCAACCAGCGTCGCGACGCCAACGAGATGCTCAAGGAGGCGGAGAAGGGCAAGGACATCTCGGAGGACGAGCTGCGCCGTGGTCTGACCCGGGTCCAGGAGATCACGGACGAGTTCGTGAAGAAGGTGGACCAGGTGGTGGAGGAGAAGGAGAAGGAGATCCTCGAGTTCTAGGCTGAAGTTCCCTCCACGAAACACTAGGCGTTGGGGACTACTAGGCGTTGGGGACGGACCCAACTTTTCCACGTTTCCTCCCAGACACAGCGGCCTCCGAAAGCTGAAGGGCCGACTGGCTGACCCACTACTAGGCGTTGGGGACGGACCCAACTTTTCCACGTTTCCTCCCAGACACAGCGGCCTCCGAAAGCTGAAGGGCCGACTGGCTGACCCACGAGCATCTCGCGTCCAGGTCCGCACGGTCAATCCGTGCTCCGTGTCATTCCAAACAGTTGAAATGCTGACCTGCTTGGCCTGGCCGTTGCATGGCTGTGAAAAAGATCACCACGCGTGAGGTCACCCAATGCGAAGAACCGGTTTGGGCGTCGCCCTGTCTGTCCTGCTGCTTTCGTCCGCGTCCCATGCGCGGTACACGCCGGCGAAGGCGCCGAGGCCCGTGGCCCGCGCGGGCGCGGGCGCCAACATCACCCGGGGCTACCTCGATCCAGGCTACCGCCCTACGGGCAAGGACATGGTCGTGGTCTACCGCGTCGAGGCTCGTGGCCGCATGCCCATCGGCAAGGTGGCGGAGCATCTGGCGGCGGAGTCCTCCATCGGCACCTGGACCGACATCGCGACGGTCAATCCCGCCTCCGCCGCCCGGCTGCGCCCGCACGTCTACTCCATCGCCAGGCGGGGCAAGCGGGCGCACTACGTCAAGATCGCCTACCCCGAGGAGCTGTTCGAGCGCGGCAGCATCCCGCAGATCCTGTCCTCCGTGGCGGGCAACATCTTCGGCATGAAGGAGGTCAAGCGGCTGCGGCTCGTCGATCTCAGCTTCTCCAACGGCATGCTCAAGTCGCTGCCCGGGCCGGCGTTCGGCATCGACGGCGTGCGTAGCAAGGCGGGGGTCACCGATCGGCCCATGGTGGGCACCATCGTCAAGCCCAAGGTGGGGCTCTCCGCCGCGGAGCACGCGAAGGTGGCCTACGACGCCTGGGTCGGCGGGCTGGACCTGGTGAAGGACGACGAGAACCTCACGTCCCAGCCGTTCAACACGTTCCAGGCCCGGATGCGCGAGACGTTCAAGGCCGTGCGCACCGCGGAGCAGATCACGGGGCAGAAGAAGACCTACGTGCCCAACGTCACCGCCGAGACCGGTGAGATGATCAAGCGCGCCAAGCTGGTGAAGAAGCTGGGCGGCACCACGGTGATGGTGGACATCCTGACCGCGGGCTGGAGCGGGATCGAGAGCCTGCGCCAGGCGAACCTGGGGCTGGTGATCCACGGCCACCGGGCCGGGCACGCCGCGCTGACCCGCGATCCGACCCACGGCATCAGCATGCTGGCCCTGGCCAAGCTGTCCCGCGCGGCCGGCATCGACCAGCTGCACGTGGGGACGGCGGGCGTGGGCAAGATGAACGGCGCGGCGGACGAGGTGCAGCGCATCCAGCAGGCGATCTCGAGCCGCACGCAGAAGGGCAACGCCATCTACCTCAAGCAGGACTGGGGCACGATGAAGCCCACGCTGGCCATCGCCTCGGGCGGTCTGCACCCGGGCCAGGTGGACCGGCTGATCGATCGGATGGGGACCAACATCGTGGCTCAGTTCGGTGGCGGTTGCCACGGGCACCCCTGCGGCACGGTGGCCGGGGCCAAGGCCATCCGCCAGGCGGTGGACGCCCGGATGAGCGGGGTGCCGCTCAAGGACTACGCCAGGGATCACCTAGAGCTGAACCAGGCGCTGCAGAAGTGGGGCAACTGATGTCACGTCAGGTGCATGCATCGCGCCGGGTGCGGCTCCCCGGGCTGGTCATCGCGCTGCAGAAGTGGGGCAACTGATGTCACGTCAGGTGCATGCATCGCGCCGGGTGCGGCTCCCCGGGCTGGTCATCGCGCTGTTGATCGCGTGCCCGGCGCTGGCGCAGCGGGCGGCGATCCCGCAGTCCGCGCCCCTGGACCGCTGGCTGGGGCAGCTGGGACGTCCGTTCGTGGTCGCCATCGCCGGTGACAGCGGCTCGGGCAAGTCGACCTTCGCCCGGGGTCTGACTCAGACCCTGGGGGCCGATCGGGTCAAGGTGATCTGCGTCGACGACTACCACCGACTGGATCGCCAGGGTCGCAAGGCGGCGGGGGTCACGGCGCTCAACCCGGTGGCCACCGATCTCGATCGACTGGCCCGCGACCTGAGCGCGCTGCGGCAGGGGCGGACGATCATGAAGCCGGTCTACGACCACTCCGACGGCACCTTGGCTCCACCCGAGCGATTCGCGCCGGCGCCGATCATCCTGGTCGAGGGGCTGCATCCCTTCGCCACGGCCAGGCTGCGCCAGCAGGTGGACCAGGCGATCTTCTTCGACCCCAGCGCCAGCGTGAAGCAGACGTGGAAGATCCAGCGTGACGTGGGCCAGCGCGGCCACACGGCGCAGGAGGTGAAGCGGTCGATCCGCGAGCGCAAGCCGGACTATCAGGCCCACATCCAGCCCCAGCGCGGCCTGGCCGACATGGTGGTGGGCTTCCACTGGTCCGACCACAGGAACCCGGACGCGCTGAGAGTCCAGGTCCGGGAGCGCAACCTGGCTCCGACGCCGAAGCGCGTGCGTCACAACCGCAGCGGTGCGCGGTACGTGCTTCGCAGCGAGCGCCGCCGGGACGGCACCGGGGTCACCATCGCCGACGGCCGCATCCCGCACGCGGCGACCGCCCGCGACGAGCGGCTGCTGCAGCGCGTGACCGGCGTGCGGCCCGCCATCGAGCGTCGCTCCGCCACGCTGGACCTGGCGCGGGTGCTGGTGGCCAAGCGCGTGGTGCAGAAGATCCTCGCCTGCCGCCGCCGCTGACTCGACTCCTTGCCGCCCTCGAGGCCAGAAACGGCGGTAACTCCCCCACCTGTCGAGAAGGTCCCCGGGTTACCGCCGCCCTCGAGGCCAGAAACGGCGGTAACTCCCCCACCTGTCGAGAAGGTCCCCGGGTTACCCGCGTCGAGCGAGGGTCGCAGTCCGGATGATCCCCTTCGCGTCCGTCTCAAGGCGAAGCACGGTCCAGGTCCGGATGTGCTGCAGATCCTTGCACCGGTACAGCCGGATCAGCAGGGGCATGCTGTGGTTGAACCAGCGCAAGAAGGTCTCCTTGTGATCAGCCCAGCATCGAGAGGCCGGCTGATCCGGCGGCCGAGACGCCGCCGTCGTGGAGGGAGATGACGAGGGAGACGAGGCCGGCGAGGAGGATGGCATCGGGGGCGGGATCGGGGGGTGTTTCGCCACGAGTGATGAGGAATCGGGCCTCTGGAGTGTGGCCTGGCCCGTGACCCCGAACCGGACGACGATCGGCCGGTGGTCCATCCACCCCCTGCGCGCCCACGGCAGCACGCGGTAGCTGCGCAGCGTCGTGCCCCGGGGCAGGAACACGCGATCGATGCGCCGCGAGGGCACGCCAGTGGCCACGCCGCCCCGTCCCACGTCGCAGCCCAGCCGCGAGAGCGCCGCGAGCAGGCGTCGGTCCAGCTCCACGTCGGAGAACACGGCGGCGGCTCGACCCCAGCTCTCGGGATCGGTGTTGATGTCCCCGGCCAGCACCACCCTCCCCCCGACCGCGCCAGTTCCGCGCGCGGTCACATTCTGCGCGCTCCGCTCCGCACTCCAGAGAGGCTCCCCCGCTCCGCGCGCGTATCGCGTGAGCCGCTGCACGTAGCGCTGCTTGCGCTGACCCAGGTCCAGCCGGGGAATGTGCAGCGAGAGGATGTGGAGCGCGCCGTGCGGCGTGGCGAGGACCAGGCCCACTGGTGTGCCGACGCGGATCGAGTCGGCGGGGCGGATCGGTGTCCCGCCGATGCGGGACAGCACCGCGGTCACCTTGGGCCCCGGGCCGGCCACGGACCCGGTCCACGCCGGGCCCAGGTGCTGCAGCAAGGTTTGGAGGTGTGAGGCGTCGCGCAGCTCCTGCAGGCACACCACGTGCGCCCGAGAGCGCCGGATCACGCGCGCGATGTGGGCCAGGTGCGTGCGCCGGCTGGGTCCCCCGTCGGGCGGGGCCAGGCCGATGTTCCAGGTCAGCAGCAGCAGGTCGTCGGGGGCGTCGGCGCTGGCCCGGATCTCGGTCGGCCGTGAGCTCAGGGGTGAGACGACGAGGCCGAGGCCCAGGGCGAGCAGCGCCAGGGCCACGATGAGAGTCGCCCCCGGCGGACGCAGTCCCCGAATCCGGTCGACGAGATCCACCGCCGCGGCTGCGAGAAGGGCCGGGCCGGCGATCACCAGCACCGCCGGGACCGGCTTGCCCAGCGCCAGGGCCGCGACGCCCAGCAGAACGATGGGCAACAGCGGGGCCGACAGGATCGTGGGAACCTTCGGCGTCAGCCGGCCCATCACCGAGGAGAGGAGCACCAGGAGCCAGCACGGAAGGCCCAGCAGCAGGCCCACGATCAGATCAGGGCCGAGATCCAGCGGGTGCGTGGCATGCAGCACGCTGACCAGCGCCATGGTGCAGGCGGCCACCGGCAGGGCCGTTACCAGCGCGAGCACAGGGCGTGGATGATGAGTGAGCACCTCGATCGCATCCTATCGCATGTGATGGCGCCCAGGGTCTGTTTCGCGCCAACCTCGTGCGCCAGGGTGGTCCCGAGGCGTACCTGTGCCAGTCGGTGCGGCGATTGCGATGGGGAGGCCCGGAGAACCTGTAGTGGTTGGCGGTCGAGTCCAGCGCCCCGGGTCAAGACAGCGGCCCTGCACCTCGACCAGCAGGAGCGGTGGCACAGGATCGTGAGGAAGAACGCCCCCGAGGAGCGGTCCTCCTGCAGCTCGGTCTACGATCCCAAGCGGAAACGTATCCTGTTCGGATTCGGCAACAACACCTCGGGCGAGTTCGCCGATCTGGTGGGCTTGAACCTGTAGCGACGCGAGGGTGCGATCTGCCAAGTGGGTTGCAGCCACCGACCCCCGGAGTAGAATGCCCCATGCGCGTATCTCTCGCGGGGGTGATGCTGCTGGCGGGCTGCTCGGTGTCCCACGTTGGGCCCGCCTTCGACACCCCGATTCCAGCCGGCGAGGTTCGGGACTCCCTGGAGCTGAAGCTGACCCTGGAGCCCCGGCAGGACTGTGAGGAGTCGTTCGACCTCGCGCTGTACCAGCACCGGGGAATCGAGCTCATCCGCTGGGACCGCCCACAGGGGCCCGGGCGATGTGAAGGCCGCCGGGCCACCATCCGCTACATTCCCGCTCGAATTCAGCGGGCGCAGGTGATTCGGCTGTGTCGCACGGCGGCGCGCCAGGTGGAACAGGTGGAACAGGTGAGACAACCATGATAGCAAACCGAAGCGGACAACGCTGGCTCCTTGGTGGCGTGCTGGTGCTGGCGGCGCTGGCACCGACGCTGGTGATGACTGCCCGGGCCTGGACGGTGGCCATTGAGCCGCCCCCCTCTCCCTGGGAGCTGGCCCGGCTGCGGGTGGTGGCGCAGATCAAGGCCGGCGACGCCAGCGTGTTGATCAACGTCACCCACCGGGAGATGCCGGCGAGTCCCGACATCCTCAACTTCGGCAAGCGCTCGACGAAGGCCCTGGAGCGGTGCCTGTCGGACAACGTCAACAGCGACATCCGCGCGCGGTGCGCGGCCATGCTGGGATCCCTCGGAGACCGGCGGGCGCTGCCCACCCTGCGGGTGGCCCTGGAAGACTGGGATGCCTACGTGCGTCGTCAGGTGATCCGCACCCTGCGTCACCTGCCGGATCCCGCCTCCTTCGAGCCGCTGGCCCGGCTGTACGGGCGTCAGGACGAGGCGCTGGCCAACCGCCAGGCGATCCTCGCCACCCTCGGCGCGCTGAGCAGCCCGAAGGCGGTGCAGCTGCTGCGCAAGGAGCTCTTGCGCAAGCCCGACAAGGACAAGCCCGACCTCAGGCCGCAGGCCTTCGAGGCCCTGTGGTCCAGTCGACACCTCTACGCCCGTCCCACGCTGGTGGCTGACGTGAGCCAGGCGCTGCGGAGCGACAACAGCCAGCTGGCGCACCTGGCCACCGAGGCTGCGGCGGAGCTGCGGGACCCGCGCCTGGTGCAGCACCTGGTCCCGCTGGTGCAGCACCCCAGCGAGGACGTGCGCAACAAGGCGGTCTACGCCCTGGGTCGCATCGGCGACCGAAAGGCGGCCCGGGCGCTGCTGCTGCATCTGCCCCGGGCGCGCGAGGCGCGGATGCTGAACAACATCGCCTTCGCGCTGGAGCGTCTCGATCGGCAGGCGTTCTTCGCCGCGATCCAGAAGACCATCGAGCACAAGCAGGCCATCATCCGGCTCAACGCGGCCTTCGTCGTTGGCGACGTGCGCCGCCCCGAGGGGCTGCCGCTGCTTCAGCGGGCCCTGAACGACGACAGCGACTACGTCAAGACCAGCGCCATCGTGGCGGTGGGCAAGCTGGGACAGCCGCAGGGGGTGAAGCTGCTGGAGCGCTTCGTGCATCACGACAACCTGTCGATCAAGCAGGAGGCGATCTACGCCGTGAACAGTCTCACCGGCGGCAAGCGCGCCGACCTGATCTACCAGGAGCTGCTGACCTCGAACAAGACGGCGCGCAGGCCGGACATCCGACGCCGGGCCGCCATCGAGCTGGGCAAGCTGGGGCACGAAGATGTGCGGGAGTACCTGCTCGTGTGCCTCGAGACGCACCGCTGCGGCCTGAGCGACGTGGAGCAGTTCTTTGCCCGCAGCAAGCCGGGTGATCGACTGCCCGGGCGGCTGCTGCTGGCCTGGAGTTCGGGTCGCCCCGAGCTGACCGAGATCGTGGCGCGGCTGCATCCACCCGGCGCGCTGGATGTCGCCGGGAGCGCGCTGGGTGCGATCCGGGTGGAACGGCAACAGCAGGTCGTGGCCGCCATCGACCTCATCGGAGATCTGGGCGGCGCCCGCTTCGCCGATCTGCTGCGGCGGGAGCGGTTCCAGCGCCGGCCCTGGACCCGGGTTCATGCGCTGGTGGCGTTGGCCCGCGTCGGCGACGAGTCGGCCGCCCGGCAGCTGCTGCAGGAGCTGGACGATTTCCCCGTGGCGTGGCTGCCGCAGATGGTGGAGGCGGTGGCGCGGATCGAGGAGAGCGCCCCGCGCAAGCGGCTGCTGGCGGAGCTGCAGAAGCGGGCTCAGGGCGCACAGATCGATCTCGCGCTGGCGGCGGCGGCGGTGCGCTTGCAGTGGGAGCCGGAGCAGGGGTTCTTCCGCTTCCTGGAGGCGCTGGCCTCCAAGAGCGGCCATGAACGGGACCAGGCCCAGTACTACTTGCAGCGCAACCGCTCCGACAAGCTGACCTGGCTGCTGCGACGCGCGCTGGCTCGCGAGCGCCGGCCCTTCACGCGGCACCGGCTGCGGAAGCTGCTCGACGCTCGACAGCGTAGCTAGCTGACTAGCTCGCACGGCACCCATGACTGGACGTGAGCGGGCCATGGTGGTCGGTGCCGCGGTCGCCGCGCTGGTCTACGATCCGCTGGCGCTGGCGGCGGGGCCCAAGACGGTGACGTTGATCCTCGTGGCCGTGACGGCGCTGGGGCTGGGGCTCGCGAGCCGCGGCCCGATCCGGGCACCATCGCGGTCGGTATGGCTGTGGTTGCTGGCGTGTGCATGGAGCGCCCTGACGCTTGCATGGGGCAACCCCGCGGCGCTGGCCGGGCTCGCCGGTTGGCTCGGGGCCGCCGGGTTGATGCTGCAGGTGGGCCAGCTCGACGTGCCCGCCCGGGTCGAGGTGGCGCGCCTGGCAGCGGCATGGATCGGCAGCGTGTCGGCGCTGGCGGCGCTGGTCCAGCGGCTCGTCGGAGCGCAGGGGATCGCGGTGCACGGCGGCCAGGGCAACCCCAACTGGCTCGGGCTGGTGCTGGCGGTGGCCTTGCCCCTGACCGTCGACGCTGCGCTGGCGGCGGCTGGAGCGCGACGCCGGCTGCTGCTCGGCGGGTGCGTGGTTCAGCTGGGCGGTCTGCTGCTCAGCGGTTCGCGCGTGGGCTGGATCGCCCTCGCGCTGGTGGCCCTCGTCGCGGCGGTTGGGCGCCGGCGCCGGCGCTGGGGCGTGGCGCTGGTGGCAACGGCGGGTCTGGCCGCGACGCTGTGGATCGCGGGCCGAGGGGAGAAGCCGCTGGTGGAAGCCTGGGCCGGGCGGGTGCAGATATGGACCGCCACGGCCAGGGCGGCCTCGGTGTCGCAGCCGTTCGGCGTCGGGCTCGGGGACTTCGGGGAGGCCTACCTCGCGCAGCAGGGGCGGGTGTTGTCGGTCCTCACGCCGGGCCAGGCGGCGCGACGCTTCATCAACGCCACCACGGCCCACGGCGACTGGCTCCAGGTCGGCCTGGAGCAGGGGCTGGTGGGGCTGCTGCTGCTGGGCCTGTGTCTGACACGCGGAGCGGAGCGCGCGTTTCGGGATCAGGCGTGGCCGGGTGGAGGCCTGGCGCTGATCAGCCTGATGCTGGTGGCCGTGGGAGACGATCCCTTGCAGCAGCCGGCGGTGCTGGTGCTGCTCGCGCTGCTGTTACCCGCCGTCGATGCGACGGACCATGAGCTCTCACGACGGTGGATCATCCGCGGGGGGCATCTGCTGGCCATGGTGCTGCTCGCGCTGCTGCTGCTGCCCGCCGCCTCACGATGGATCGGCTCGCACCAGCTGTCCGTCTCCCGTGACCAGGTGCTGCACCGGCGGCTGGCGACCCTCCAGCGGGCCGCGGCCGTGGACCCGTGGTCCGGGGAGGTGGCCCTCGAGCGCGGGCTGGCCCTGTCCGAGCTCAGTCGGCCCCGGGCGGCCCTGGCGGAGCTCGAGCGTTCGCGGCGGCTGCTGGCCAACGTGGGGACCGACGTGGCCGAGGGAAATGTGTTGATCGCGCTGGGCCGCGGGGAGCAAGCCGTCGAAGCCTACCGTCGGGCGCTGGCGCGACATCCCGGCTCCTTCAGGGCGCACGCCAACCTGGCCGAGGCGCTGCGACAGCTCGGGCGCCTGAAGCAGGCCGGGCACCACCTGCAGCTGGCGCGATCCCTGCTGCCCGGACACCCGAAGCTGGGCGAGCTGGAGCGCAGGCTGCAGCGGTCGAGGCTTCAGCGCGCGGTGGGTGGGCCTCGCGACTGATCCGTGCACTGGCAGTTGGAGTTCGAGGCGCTGACCTGCTACCCTCGAGCCGGAGTTTCAGGCAGGCGTTTCCGGTGAAGCTCGGCATTCGCGGCAAGCTGTTTTTGGTCTCGGTGGCGGTGGTGGTGGTGGTGGTGGCCAGCAGCGGGCTGTACCTGCGCCACACCATACGGGTGCAGCTCGAGGCCTGGATCGAGGCCGAGCTGGTGCGACACGCCCGGTCGACCCGGGAGCTGATCCTCGCCGCGCCGTCGCCACGCTCCGTGGAACGGGTGGATCGGATGGCGGATCGCATGGGGCTGGCCACCTCGGCGCGGGTCACGATCATCGCCAGCGACGGTCAGGTGCTCGGCGATTCCCAGCTCGCGGTGGCACAGGTTCGGGCGGTCGAGCGCCACGCCAACCGGCCCGAGTTCAGGGCCGCGCTGGTGCGGGGCAGGAGCACCTCCCGGCGCCACTCCACGACCATCGGGACCGACATGCTCTACGTCGCCCTGCGTTACCATCGGCCCGACGGCGACGGCGTGGTGCGGGTGGCGATGGCGCTGGACCAGGTGGACCGGTCGGTGCACCGGCTCGATCTGCTGCTGCTGGTGGCGGGCTTGCTCGGCCTGGGGCTCGCGGCGCTGATGAGCGGTCTGGCGGCCCACGCCGTCAGCCGCCCGTTCCGCCGCCTCGTGCATCGCGCACGGCGCATCGCCGACACCGGCGCGGGTGTGACCGCGACGCCGTCGGACCGCGACAACCTGGGCGGACTCGTGGGCTCGATCAGCCGTTTGGCCGACGAGCTGGATCGGCAGATGACGCACCTGGCCGCCGAGCGCGATCGCTTCGAGGCCGTGCTGGAGGGCATGGCCGAGGGGTTGCTGGTGCTGGACCACCAGCGGCGAATCACCGACGTCAACCGTGCGGCACTGGAGCTGCTGGGTCTGGCGCAGGTCCCCGCCGGCCGGACGCTGCTGGAGACCGTGCGCGCACCGGCGCTGCACGAGCTGGTGTGCAGCACCGAGCTGGATCGCTCGGAGGTGGTGGAGCTCGAGCTGGAGGCCGCCAGCCGTCACCTGCTGGCCCGCGCCACGCCGCTGCGATCATCCGGCGGCGTGGTGCTGGTGCTGCACGACCTGACCGAGCTGCGCCGGCTGGAGACCATCCGCCAGGCCTTTGTGGCCAACGTGTCCCACGAGCTGAGGACACCGGTGAGCATCATCCTGGCCAACACCGAGACCCTGCTGGATGGGGCGCTCGAGGACACCGAGCGCGCGCCCGCGTTCCTGGATGCGCTGAGGCGCAACGCCCAGCGTCTCTCCAGCCTGGTCAACGATCTGCTCGAGATCTCGCGGCTCGACGGGGGCAGCTATCCGCTGGACCCGCACCCGCTGCTCGTGGCGCACGCCGCCCGCGAGTGCGTCGAGAGTCTGCGCAGCGCCGCGCGGCAGAAGAACGTGACGATCGAGGTCGGGTCCATCGACCCCGAGCTGCGGATCGTCGCCGACGAGGGAGGCCTGCAGCAGGTGATCTTCAACCTGCTGGACAACGCCGTGAAGTATGCCCCGCCAGGGGGCCACATCGTGCTGCGCGCCTGCGGAGACGGGGAGCACGTGCGCCTCGAGGTGCAGGACGATGGCCCAGGCATCGAGCCCCACCATCGCGCTCGGATCTTCGAGCGCTTCTACCGCGCGGACTCGGGCCGTTCGCGGGCCATGGGTGGCACCGGCCTGGGGCTATCCATCGTCAAGAACCTGGTGGAGGCCATGGGCGGCGAGGTCGGGGTGGAGCCGGTGTCGCCCCGGGGGTCGTTGTTCTGGATCGCGCTGCCGGCGGTGCGGGAGGCCTACTAGGTCCCGCGCACGTCGAGCTTGCCCGCGTGGCGGATGTCCTTGCCCTGGACCATGAAGATCACCTGCTCGGCCAGGTTGGTGATGTGGTCGGCCATGCGCTCGAGGTACTTGCACACCGACTGGAGCTGAATCCCGCGCTCGACGCCGCTGTGACCCTGGGCCTCCACCATCGCGTGCAGGATCTCGCGGAAGGTGTGGTGGTACAGCTGGTCCACCAGATCGTCGCGGTCGATCACGGACTGGGCCTTGGCGTCGTCGTGGTCCACGAAGGCGTCAACGGCGTCACGCAGCATGCCCCGCACCAGGTCGGCCATCTGTGGGATGTCGGGGTAGGGCGCCAGCGGGGGCCGCTCGGCGAGGTCCACGACCCGTTCGCAGATGTTGACCGCCAGATCCCCGATGCGTTCGAGGTCCACCACCATCTTGAGCGCGAGCGCGATGAAGCGCAGGTCGGACGCCATGGGCTGGCGCTTGGCCAGGATGATCAAGCAGCTCTCGTCGATCTCCATCTCGTCGCGGTTGACCCGGCGGTCGGTGATGATCGTCCGACGCGCCAGCACGGCGTCACGCTGCTCCAGCGCCTTGATCGCGCGGGAGATCATGTCCTCCACGCGGCCTGCCATGAGCAGCAGGCGCTCGCGCAGCTGGATCAGATCGCTTTCGTATGCTCGGTCGGTGTGCCGTGTGGCCTTCATACGCGCTCCACTCTACCCGAATTTCCCCGTGATGTAGTCCTCGGTGCGCCGGTCCCTGGGCGCGGTGAACAGCTGGTCGGTCTCCCCGTGCTCGACCAGCTCGCCCATGAGCAGGAACACGGTGCGCTGGGACACGCGCGCCGCCTGTTGCATGTTGTGGGTCACGATGACGATGGTGTACTCGTCCCGCAGGGCATGGATCAGGTCCTCGATGCGAGCGGTGGCGATGGGATCCAGCGCCGAGCACGGCTCGTCCATCAGCAGCACGTCCGGCTCCACCGCCAGCGAGCGGGCGATGCACAGCCGCTGCTGCTGGCCGCCGGAGAGGCCGATCCCGGGCTGGGCCAGCCGGTCGGAGACCTCCTCCCACAGCGCGGCCTGCCGCAGCGCGCGCTCCACCACGGCGTCGGCCTTGCTCCGACGGAGCTGGCGCGTCAGCCGCAGGCCGGCCAGCACGTTGTCCCGGATCGACATTGTGGGGAACGGGTTGGGCTTCTGGAACACCATCCCCACCCGGCGGCGCAGCAGCACCGGGTCCACCGTGCGTGCGTGGATGTCCTCGCCCTCCAGCAGCACCCGGCCGGAACGGCGGGCCGCGGGGACCAGCTCGTGCATGCGGTTCAGGCAGCGGATGAAGGTCGACTTGCCGCAGCCCGAGGGGCCGATGATCGCGGTGACCTGACGGCCGGGGATCTCGATGGATACGTCGCGCAGCACCTGCTGCTGGCCGAACCACGCCGACAGTCGCTGGACCGAGAACGTGACGGGATCGTGCGCGGTGTCGGGCAGCGGCACATCGCGGATCGCTGACCCACGGTGAGGCGGGGCAGGCGTCACGGAGCGGACACGTTCGGTGAGCATCACCAGTACCTCCTCTTCTGCATCCGGTTGCGCAGGTAGATCGCCAGGCCGTTGAGCAGCAGCAGCGTCAGCAGCAGCACCACGATGCCCGCGGCGGCGTTGACCATGAACGCCTCCTGCGGGCGCGAGACCCAGTTGAAGATCTGGATCGGCAGGACGGTGAACGGCGAGTTGATGCCCCGGGGCAGGAAGGCGATGTAGGTCAGCGCCCCCACCACGATCAGCGGCGCCGCCTCTCCGATGGCGCGGGACACGGCGAGGATCGACCCGGTGAGGATCCCGGGGAACGCCAGCGGGAGCACCACCTGCCGCACGACCTGCCAGTGTGAGCCGCCCAGGGCGAAGGCGCTCTCGCGCAGCGTGTCGGGCACGGTGCGCAGCGCCTCGCGCGAGGCCATGATCACGATGGGCAGAATCAGCAGCGCCATGGTGCAGGCGCCGGCGAGCAGGCTGCGTTCCATGCCCACCGTGCGCACGAAGAGCTCGAGGCCCAGCAGGCCGTAGATGATGGATGGCACCCCGGCCAGGTTCGCGATGTTGATCTCGATCAGGTGCGCCAGCCGACCCCGTCGCCCGTACTCCTCGAGGTACACCGCCGCCCCCACCCCCAGTGGCAGCGCGATGGTGGCGGTGAGGCCGGTGAGGTACAGGCTGCCCACCAGGCCGGGCAGGATCCCCGCCTGAGCCGCCCTGCGCGAGGGGTAGCTGGTCAGGAAGCCCCAGCTCAGCCGTCCGCCGGCGTCCACCAGCACCCGGCCGATGAGCAGGGCCAGCAGGCCCAGGGGCAGCAGCACCGCCAGCAGGCACAACGCGACGAACGCCCGCTCCAGCAGGCGCCGATTCCGTACGGAATCGCGTCGGGGTGTGGAGCTCACGCGGTCCCCTTGCGGAAGCGGCGCGCCAGGCGCTGGCTGATGATGTTCATGGCGAAGGTCATGAGGAACAACGTGCTGCCCACGACGAAGATCGTGCGGTACTCCAGGGTCCCGGTGGGCGTGTCGCCCATGCTGATCTGGACGATGTAGGCCGTCATGGTCTCGATCGGCACCCGCGGGTCCAGGGTGAAGCGTGGCTGCTGGCCGGCGGCGATGGCCACGATCATCGTCTCGCCGATGGCGCGGGAGACGGCCAGCACCACCGAGGCGGTGATGCCGGAGAACGCCGAGGGGATGGTGACGCGCAACAGCGTCGCCAGCCGGGTGGCGCCCAGGGCATGGGCCCCCTCCTTGACGCTCATCGGCACGGCGTGGAGCGCGTCCTCCGACAGCGAGGAGATCATCGGGATGATCATCACTCCCATCACGATGCCAGGGCCCAGGGCGTTGAACCCGGCCAGGCCCCCGATGACCCGCTGCAGCATGGGCGTGACCACCACCACCGCGAAGTAGCCATAGACGATGGTTGGTACGCCGGCCAGCAGCTCGAGCATCGGCTTGAGCGCCTTGCGTACACCCTCGGCCGCGAACTCCGAGAGGTAGATCGCGGCCAGCAGGCCGAAGGGCAGCGCCACCGCGATGGCGATCGCCGAGGTGAGCAGCGTCCCGCCGAGGAGCGGCCAGATCCCGAAGTGTTTGTCGGCGAACAGCGGCGTCCACTGCGTATCGCCCAGGAACTGGCCCAGGGACACCTCGCGGAAGAAGGCCACGGTCTCCAGCGCCAGGACCACCACGATCGCCACCGTGGTCACCACGGCGATCATCCCGCTGCCGAGCAAGGCGCGCTCGATGATCCACTCGCGGATCAGGCCCGTGCGGGGGAGCGTCGCGGGCCCGGGCTTCACGCTCACTGCTCCCTGGCCAGCAGCTCCTCGATCGTCACCCCCACCCTGGCTCCGCTGCCGAACAGCGAGCCGGTGACGCGCCTCGAGAACCGGTGCTGGACCAGGGCGTAGCCCCGGTCGGGCAGGGGGATGTAGCCCACCTCCTTGACCAGCTTGCGGCCGGCGTCGAGGTAGAACGCGACGAACTGCTGCACCTCCGTGCGATCCGCCGCCTTGCGCGAGACGTAGATGAACAGCGGGCGGGAGAGGGGCCGGTACGTCCCGTTGGCCACGGTCTGGAACGTGGGGGTGACGGCGGCGCTGTCTGGCGCGCCATCGGCGATGGGGACGATCTTGAGCCTGGTCTTGTTCTCGACGTAGTACGCGAAGCCGAAGAAGCCCAGGGCCAGCGGATCGGTGGCGATCCCCTGCACCAGCACGTTGTCGTCCTCGCTGGAGGTGTAGTCGCCGCGGCTCGAGTGCTCCCGGCCGACGACGGCCTCGGTGAAGTAGTCGTAGGTCCCGGAGTCGACGCCGGGGCCGAAGAGGTGGATCTCCTTGTCCGGCCAGCCGGTGCGGACCTGGCTCCAGCGCGCGATCTTGCCCTGGGCCTCGGGGGCCCACAGCCGCCGCAGCTCGGCCACGGTCATCTGGTCGACCCAGCCGGCGTCCCGGTGCACCACCACGGCGATGCCGTCGTACGCCACTGGCAGCTCGATGAAGTCGACGTGGTTCTCCTTGCACAGCGCGAGCTCGCTGGCCTTGATCGGACGCGAGGCGTCGCTGATGGCGGTCTCGGCCTTGCAGAACTTCTTGAACCCGCCACCGCTGCCGGAGACGCCGATGGTCACCCGAGCGCCGTGCTGCTTCTGAAACTCCTCGGCCACGGCCTCGGTGATGGGGAACACCGTGCTCGAGCCGTCGATGGCGATCACCGCCGGCGTGGCGCCGCTGCCCTGGCCTGGCTCCTGGCTCCTGGTGCAGCGGGCCAGCGCGGCCAGCAGCAGCGCGGCCCGGATCATGTATTGCATCGGTTCACCTCGTTCAGAGTGTGTGCCAAGGGTAGGGGCACGATGTGACAGCGCGGTGACAATCGGGTTACGTCTCTGGGTTACGTCTGGGTTGCGTCTCTGGGGCTCAGTTGGGGACATAGATCTGCAGCGTCGCCTTGACCTGTCAGTCCGCCGGACGGTGCTGGTCCAGGTAGGAGAGATGGTCCACGGAGACCAGCACGAAGTTCTGCTTCAGGAAGTGGAAGGCATAGCCGGCGATGACACGCCCGGTGGCCGGCTCGCCGTCCCGGTCGAAGTAGTCGTAGCGGCCAATGACCGAGGAACGCCACCCTGGCGCCTTGAGCTCGACGAAGCCCGCGCCCCCGATGAAGTCCAGGGACTCGCCGGAGGCGTCCACCGCGGTGCCCTTCTGATTGCCCTGGCCCGCGGCGAACTGACCGGTGACGGTGAAGTGGCGCTGCTGGAAGCTCAGCATCACGTCGTGGACGCGCCAGTCGGGGGTCTTGTCGGTGTTCCCCTTGCCCAGCAGCGCGAAATAGGAGAGCTGCAGGTTGGGCAGCATCAGGCCCAGCGGCCGCAGGCTGATGCGCGCCTGGAACACCTTGTCGTTGTTGGTCTCCGCCGCGTGATAGCCGCCGCCGTTGTAGATCCCCAGGGCGAAGCTGCCCCACTGGCCGGGGTACTCGTCGTCCACCTGCTCCAGGTACCAGGCGGGCAGCTTGCGGCCGAGGAGTCCGCCCAGCGTGATCCCGGCGTCGGCCGAGTTCATCACGCCGTTGCGCTCGATGAACATCGTGCCCTCCATGCGGTAGGGGTTGATGTGCTCCTCGTAGTCGAACCAGGGCGTGTGCACCAGGCCGAGCTCCAGGTTGGGGCGGGTGATCAGCGCGGTCTCCACGGGCAGGATGAACTTGGCGTAGATGTACTTCAGGCGCACGACCCAGTCGCCCTCGTCATCCTGGTGCGTGTCGAGGGTGATCCGCGGCTGGAACCACTCGAGGTACTTGAACTTCACCGTCAGGTAGCCGCGGTTGACGCTGAACCGGTTGAAGCGCTGGTCCTTGGCTTCGCCGTGGCTGTAGGCCAGGTACCACGTGGTGCCGAGGACGGTTTTGGCCCACAGCGTTTCGAGCAACGAGGGCTTCTGCTTCGCGTTCTTCGTCTGCGTGTCCAGTCTTTCCTGGGCCGCTGCGGGCGGCCGGGTGGTCCCGATGGCGGTCGGCTGGCTCGCCGCCGGCTGACTCGCCGGCGCGCTGGTCGGTCCGCTGGCCGGTCCGGAGTCCGCTGCCGCCGCCGTGGACAGGAGCAGGACGAGGGACAGCGCGGCGATGGACGTTCGGTGGGTGGGCAGAGCAATGAGCCTCGACATGTGCGGTTCGCTCCGTGACGCGGCCGGAACCTAGTCGGTCTGTGTGGCATCCGGGTGACAGGCGAGTGACAAGATTCGCACACCCGGTTCGCCAGATGTTACACCGTTGTCACATGGATCGAGTTATGGTCGGGTCCAGAGCGCACGATGTCCGAACTGATCCTCATCGTCGATGACGAGCAAGACCTGGTCACCACCCTGGAGTACAACCTCCGGCGCGAGGGCTACGAGACCCGCATCGCCCTCACCGGCCGCGACGCCGTGGAGCTCGCCCGGCGCGAGCCGCTGCCCGATCTGGTGCTGCTCGACATCATGCTCCCCGACATCTCCGGCTGGGACGTCTGCCGCGCGCTACGCCGAGACCAGCGACACGTCCCGGTGGTGATGCTCACCGCCAAGAGCGAGGAGATCGACCGTGTGGTCGGCTTCGAGGTGGGCGCCGACGACTACGTGGTCAAGCCGTTCAGCGTGCGGGAGCTGATGCTGCGGATCAAGGCCATCCTGCGCCGGGCCGAGTCCCCCACGCCCGAGGAGCCGGGTGGGGTGATCGAGTTCGGGCTGCTGCGGGTCGACGCGGACGGGCACCGGGTGTGGGTCGACGGGGAGGAGGTCACGCTCACCGCCCTCGAGTTCAAGCTGTTGACCATGCTGCTCACGCGCAAGGGGCGGGTGCAGTCGCGCGATCGGCTGCTCGACGACGTGTGGGGCATCCAGGCCAGCGTGACGACCCGCACCGTGGACACGCACGTCAAGCGCCTGCGACAGAAGCTGGGGCAGGCCTCGGGCTACATCGAGACGCTGCGCGGCGTGGGCTATCGCTTCCGCTCGGAGCTGGAGCGTCCGGAGCCGGGCGCGGAGTGACGGAGCGGTCAGCGCTGCAGGGCGAAGGTCAGCAGCACCACGACCTTGACCGGCTGGCGGTCGGCGGGCTGGGGGAACAGCCAGCGGACCATCGGGCTGGGCACGCTGGGCACGAGATCTGTCACACGCCGACGTTCATCCGAGCGCGAGTCCGGCGCCAGTGTTCCTTCCAGCACATCGCCGATGGTATATTCACCACCCCATGAGACCGATGAGACCGCCCATCGCGTCGATCCGCATCATGCGCGTCATCGGTTCGTGATGCAGAAGCGCTCCAGCGAACGGGGATCGAGCCGATGGAAGGCGGCGGGTCTGTCCGTGCTGTTCGTTGCCGGCAGCCTGGCCGCGAAGCTGGTCCCCTGGTGGGGGCTGGCCTCCGTCGGCGAGACGCCGAGGTGGATCGTGGCGGGGACGCTGGCACTTGCGGCCGTGGTCGGGCTCACGGTGCTGTTCGTGCGACGGCTGCCCGGTTACCCGCAGCCCACCCTGGCCCTGCTGCCGCGCGGGACGCGCCGCGGGCTGGGGCTGGCCGCTGGCGGGCTGGCCGCTGGCGCCGCGCTGTTCGGCGTGGTGTTCGGCGTGGTCGTCGCCACGGGCGGGATCCAGGTCCAGTGGATCGGGAGCGGTGCGCCGCGGCTGGTGGCCACCATGGCCACCGTGTTCGTCGCCACGGTGCTCAACGCCGCGTGGGAGGAGCTCACCTTCCGCGGCTGGCCGTTCTCCGCCTGCGTCAAGGCGTTCGGCGCGCACCGCGTGTCCGTGGGTCTGGGCGCGGCCTTCGGGCTGTGCCACCGGCTCAACCCGCTGTGGACCCCGGCCGCCATCGTCTCCACCGCCATCGCCGGGCTGTTGATCTGCTACACGATGCTCGCCTGTCGCGACATCCTGGCGCCCGTTGGGCTCCACGTGGGCTGGAACTTCTGCCAGTCGATGCTCACCTCCCGGCGATTCTGGACATGCCCGTTTTGTAGAATTGATGTTCGTTGATTTTGTGGAATGTTGGCCGTCGGCTCAAGGATAGAATAAACGAACGTTGATTCCATATCGCCGTGGGCGGTGTGGTGCTGATGTTCTGCGACGCCCTGACCTGCGGCGCGATGTTCCGGGGGATGTAGGACTACTGGTACGCCAGCGCCGGCGGCGCCTTGAGCTGCATCTGGTACACGCCGAAGTAGCCGCTGCAGACGTAGGCCGTGTCGTCAGCAAACTCCAGGTGTGTGGCCCAGCCCAGGGTGCGCAGGAACTGCTGCCCCACCGGGTTGGATGGATCGCTCACGTCCACGGCCAGGATCCCGTCGCCGGGCAGGTTGAGGAACAGCTTGCCCTTGTAGGTCCCCATCATCCGCACCTGGTAGGTCCCCGTGGGCTCCGAGTAGCGCTGGCTCAGCGTCAGGTTCGACAGGTCGAAGATCATCAGGTGGTCGCTGACCTCGTACCACGGGATCTCCAGCTCCTGCTGCGAGTAGTAGTCCGGGCGCGCGTTGACGAACAGCGTGTCGCCGTCGAGCACGGTGTCCCGCAGGTAGAAGCCGTCGAAGCTGTGGGTGTCCAGCAGCTGCGCCAGCGGCGCCAGCTCGCGCAGCATGTTGATGCGGAAGGTGTACTTCCAGTTGACGTAGCTGTTCCCCGGCAGCGTGACCTTCTTGTAGGTGTAGTCGTGGGTCAGGAACAGCCGCTGATTCCCCGAGGACCAGGTCTTCATCAGCCGCCCGGGCAGGTTGATCGCCGGCCCCGCGACCCAGCCGCTGGCGCCGTGGCTCCAGCGCTGGGCGTAGTACTTGTACTGGTTGAACGTGTCGCCGTCCACGCTCAGCGTCCCGACCTTGATGCGGTAGGTCAGGTAAAAGTCGCTGCTCGAGGGGTCGCCCACCAGGCCGTAGAACATCCATGAGCTCGAGCTGGTGAGCGGAAACTCCTTGGTCGTGGGCTTCGCGGGGTTGGTCAGGTCGAGGAACGCGAGCTTGCGCTGGCTGCTGTGGGTCGTCGAGTCGTAGGAGTAGGTCAGCATCAGCAGACCCTTGTCGTTGACCACGAAGCCGCCTGTTCCGTAGCCGTAGTAGTCGAACCAGTAGCCGCCCCAGTAGCCCCAGGGGCCAAACCAGTACCAGTTGTAGTAGTGGTCGGGGAAGTAGTCCGGCGGGTTCAGCATACCGATCTGCTTCGGGTTCTTGGGGTCGGCCAGGCTATAGACCAGCACCTGCGGCTTCCACTCGTAGTAGCTGGAACCGTACGTGTTGGTCTTCTGCTCCCCCACGCGCCGGAAGATGATCAGGTTGTCCTTGAACGGCACCACGCGCTCCACGTTGGGCACGGTGAAGCTGGCGACGGTGGCGGCCTGGTCCAGCTGACCTCCCACGGGCTTGACGCGGAACTCGGAGGCCAGCTTGTCGCTGCTGTAGTAGTAGTACGGCTCGGGCCGCACATGCTCCACCAGGTAGCCACCGAAGCGGTACAGCTCGGCCTTGTACGGCGCGACCTCGATCATCGTGTCCAGCTGCGGGTGGTTCAGATCCTCGATGTCGGCCACGGAGACGTGGGTCGTGGAGAGGTTGATCACCTTGCGCCGATTGGTCGCGCCCTGATGCGTGAAGACGATGGAGCGCTTGACCTCCCCCTTGGGGTGGATGATCGTGCCGTAGTTCGTGAGCACGTTCTGCTGCTCGGGCGGCTTGCTCGGATCGTAGCCCGCCAGGTCCCACGTCATGAGCCCCACCGCGGTCTCGTAGCCATACCACCACCAGCCGTCCGTGGTCTGCTTGCGGTAGTATACCGGCACGGTGATCACGTTGGCCTTGCCGTCGGAGTGCATGCCGATCATCTTGTGCGCCTGGTCCAGGTTCCAGTTCAGCTCGGAGCTGATCCACGCGGCGTCCTTCACCGCCACGCACTGGCGCTGCACGAGGGAGATGTTGTTCAGGTTCTGCACGTCGATCACGCTCACGGCGACGTTGGTCGACCACCCCGTGGTGGGGGAGCCGAACCCGGTGCAGGCGCTGGAGTTGTCGCGGCCGATGGCGATCAGGAACTGGTTGTTCTCGATGAACCGAAACACGTTCATGTCACCGCTCAGCCCGTCCACCTCACTGAGCACGGCGAGCGTCGAGCGGTTGGCGAAGCTCAGCGCGTAGAGCGGATCCACGCTCTGCGCGGTGATGGCGAAGACCACGCTGCGCGCCGGGTCGAACACGCTGCCGCGCACCGTCTCGTTGGGCTTGCCGAAGGGCAACGCGTCCAGGCGCCTGGGGTTGTTGCCATCGGTGACGTCCCACGACTCCAGCGTGTTCTGGGTCAGCGAGGTGCCGCTGCAGTTGATCGACGCCCACTCGCGGCGGGCGAAGATGCCGAGGTAGGTGCCGGTGTTGGTCTTGTCGTCGAAGACGTAGGTCTGCTTGAACTGGTCGCCCAGGTGCCCGTAGGTCTCGAACTTGGTGTGCAGGTGGATCTGCCCCTGGGGATCGCTGATGTCGATGATCGAGACCACCGCCTGCTGCTGGCTGGTGTAGCTGCCGCAGTTGTACTTGCTGCCCGAGACGGAGCCGTAGGTCTGCCAGTTCTCCACCACCATCAGCGCGTTGGAGGTGGCGGAGATCGCCACGTCCTGGAAGTACCGGCTCTGGTAGCCGTTGGTCGGATCGCTGGCGCTGTAGCCCCCGCCCTCGAACACCTTGAGCTTGTCCACCAGCGTCAGGTTCTTGGGGTTCGCCACGTTGAAGCTATGGACCCACGCCTGCTCCTTCTGGCCCTGGCTGTTGCTGTAGCCGTAGTTCCAGTCCCAGTAGTAGTAGCGCGACTGATACGAGACGACGTAGATCGTGTCCTCGATCTTGCGCGACACGCCCTCGCGCAGCTCACCGATGATGTCCACCGTCTGCAGGATCTTGGGCTGGGCCAGGTCGCTGATGTCGATCGCCACCAGCTGCGAGACGTTGCGGCGCTTGAACTGCAGCTTGCCCTTGACCTGGGTCAGGTACAGCGCGTCGCGGATCAGCGCGTAGACCGTGTTGTTCTGCACGAACATCTCGATGGGATAGCCGTAGACCGGCAGCCGCGAGATGGCGACGGGCGTCTTGGTGTCCGTCAGGTCGTAGATCAGGAAGCCGCGATAGGTGTTGAGGTAGAACAGCGTGTTGCCCTGCACCTTGTAGATGTCCGCTTCCTCCACCGCGCCGGAGCGCCCCTGCGGCGGCTCGGCGGGGGCGTCGCTGCTCTCCATCCCGCCCGCCTTGGGGGAGGCCAGGTCGCCGTTGTCATACCCCGACGCGGGCTCGCTGTTGGTGAAGTCGGTCTGCCCGGGGTACAGGGGGTTGGCGACCTCCGTACCCTCGCCACAGGCCTGCAGCACCAGGAACAGGCCGAGACAGGGCAGAACCACTCGATGTAGTCTGGACATACGGGACACCTCCAGGATCCATGGTGAGCAAGATGCGTGCCCGCCAAACCATGCGGCATTCCGGAGCGTTGCTCCAGGAGCGTCCCAGTTTTTCGCGTCGCTCATCCCGGCTGTCTTGGAATTCTGAGACCAGAACCTGTTATCATGCCGCACCATGACACAGCTGCTCCACGTGGACCCCGACGCGTTTCTGGTGGATACCTTCCGGCTGGGGCACAAGATCTACCTCAGCGGCTTCCGGCCGAAGCATGCCATCTCCATCTGGCGCGGCGGCACTCCGGTGGGGCTCGGGGTGGACGGGTTCTTCCGCAGCCGCGGGGTGCTGATCAACCACACCACCATCGCCACCGACTCCTACACCGGCATCGGCCAGCAGGGAACCGTGACGGTGAAGAACCTCGAGCACCTGGTGCAGGTGATCTGCCCCGAGGACGGGCTGCTGATCCTCGACGATGTCTACGAGTCGGGCAGCACGATCCAGCGTGTGGTGGAGCTGCTGCGGCAGATGGCCCGGGCCAACACGCCCCACGACATCCGCGTGGCCACGGTGCACCACAAGCCGTCCCGCAGCCGCTACGACGAGCTTCCGCTCATCGCGCTGAAGGAGATCGACGGCAGCGTGTGGATCGACTACCCCCACGAGCTGGCGGATCTGATCGATCCAGACGACCCGGATGACCGCCGCATCCGTGAGAAGGACGAGACGATCTGGAACATTTTGCACCAGGGTCCACAGGCCCCCGACGAGGTCCCCCCGACGGGGGACTACCTCTACGTCACCTCACGTGAGCTGCTTCTGGACTGCATCCGTCTGGGGGTGATCATCGCCCACGACGATGGCTTCCGTCCCGACTTCCTGCTGGCGCTGTGGCCCGGCGGTGTGATCAGCGGACTGCCAGTGCACGAGGTGTACAAGTACTTCCTGGCCAAGCGCGGCGTCGACGCCCCCGCGCCGGACCACATCAGCATCAACACCTCCCCCACCCGCCAGAGCTACCGCAGCCAGGTGCTGGGCATGGAGTACCTCGGAGCCCACATCAACAAGGATGACAACGTCCTGATCATCGACACCACCTTCCGCGCGGGCAAGCTGGTCAACGACGTGGTGGCCCGGCTGAAGGAGGCGCTCAGGCGCAACCTGAACCACCGCCGCATCCGCGTGGCCTCGGTGTACTACAACCCGGACGACCGCTCGACCTGGACCGTGACGCCCGAGATCACGATGCCGGACTACTACCTGCGGCGGGTGCGTCAGGAGGTGATCTACCCCTCCAGCGTGCACAAGCTGCCCAACCCGCTGCAGGATCTGAAGCGGCTCAACCCCCCGCTGTGGGACGTGCTGTACAGCGAGTGAACCCGGTCGCGGACTACTTGGCCTGCTCGCCCGGAGCCCGGTCCAGGATCACGAACTCCACCCGACGGTTGTCGGCGCGGCCCTTGTTCGTGCGGTTGTCGGCGATGGGCTTCTCCGGGCCGTAGCCCACGGCGAACAACCGACCCGGTTCGACCCCCTGCTTGATCAGATAGTCGCGCACGGCCTCCGCCCGCTTCTGGGACAACACCTTGTTCTTCGCCGCGTTGCCCCGGCTGTCGGTGTGGCCCTCGATGCGCACGCCCTTCACCTGGAGGTTGGCCTCGAGCACCATCGCCACCTGGCTCAGGATGTTGAACGAGACGCGCTTGATCGTGGCCTTGGCCGTGGCAAAGTAGACCTTCTTCAGGATCGTGATCTTGTTGGCCTCGATCACCACCTGAGCCTTGCCCTGGTCTGGACAGCCGTCGTCGTCCTTGTAGCCGTTGATCGTCTCCGGCTTGTCGGGGCACTTGTCCTTGGCGTCGGGCACGCCGTCGTTGTCGTTGTCCGGATCGGGGCAGCCGTCGTCGTCCTTGAACCCGTCCATGTCCTCGGCCTGCAGCGGGCAGTCGTCAAAGTTGTCGGGTACACCGTCGTTGTCGTTGTCCGGGTCGGGGCAGCCGTCCAGGTCCTCGAACCCGTCCTTGTCCTCCGGCTGATCGGGGCACCGATCCTTGCTGTCCTCGATCCCGTCGCCGTCCTTGTCCGGGACGTCGGGACAGCCGTCATCGTCCTTGAACCCGTTCTTGGTCTCGGGCTCGAAGGGGCAGGCGTCCTTGATGTCGGGGATCCCGTCGCCGTCGTTGTCCAGATCGGGGCAGCCGTCGTCGTCCTGGAACGTGTCCTTGTCCTCCGCCTCGTTGGGGCACTTGTCCCGCACGTCCGGGATCAGATCCTCGTCGTTGTCCAGGTCGGGGCAGCCGTCGTCGTCCCGGTAGCCGTCCTTGTCCTCGGGCTGGGTCGGGCACTTGTCCCTGTGGTCCGGGATCCCATCGCCGTCGGTGTCCTTGAAGTCGGGCGACCACAGCGCGCCAGCCAGCACGCGGACCTGCGGGCTGCCGATGGCCTTGATCAGGCCGAAGCCCACGCCGGCGGTGGCGTACACGCCGTGCACCACCTGCACCCGGGCGCCGATGTCAGTCTCCAGCGGGTAGGCGTCGAGGTCGTTGCCCGAGGTCCCGCCGCACACCGTCTTGCCCTCGGTGGTGTCGAAGCGGCAGCCAGACTGGGTGGAGAACGCCGCGCGCCCGAACAGCTCCGCCAGCACCACCACCCGCTCGTGGGCCTGGAACGAGGCTCCGGCGCCGAACAGCAGCTGGTCCGAAATCTCCGACGAGAAGATGCGGCTGTTCTCGCGCAGCAGGTAGCCCAGGTTGGCGGCAAAGCCGAGCTTCCAGATGCAGTAGCCCGCCACCAGCCGCGGCCGAAAGGACACGTTGGGCTCCCCGCCGAACGCGTCGTCCTTGCCGGTGGGGAAGGTCACGATGGGCGAGAAGGCGAGCGAGAAGCCCGCGAGGTCGCGCAGGATCATGGCCTTGAGCTGCAGCCGGAGATCGCCGATGCCGGTGGCGCTCAGATCGCCGGTGGCGTTCCCCTGATCGTCGACGTCTTTCCCCGACAACACCAGGTTCACTGGCAGATCCAGCCCGACCTGGGCGTGGAGCCACTTGAAGTGGAACCCCATCGCCGCCACCACGTCCGCGGTCATCTGGTCCTTCACCAGGTCGATGGGAGTGCCCTTGTCGATCACATCCCCGCCCGAGGTCACGTTGCCGGTCTTGGTCACCTTGTACAACACCAGCGGCTTGCGGGAGTAGTTCAGCATCAGACCGACGCCGAACCCCAGGTGATCCATCACACCGGGGCCTTCCACGCTGAGATACGTGTCGAGTCCGAGCGCCGGCTCGAACAGCTGCGTGTCGAACGACTTCTGGACCACTGGCTCATCGGCGAGCGCGCTCGTGGGGAGCATGAATGCAACCACCACCGCTACGCAAAGCTGGCGCATGGGAACCCCTCTTCCACGGTACATTTGAGCGGCATTATTTCACATACTTGTCGAGATAGACAAGCAAATGCGCCGCCGACGTGGCCCACAGCGCCCACGCTTCCGTTCGGACTATTTGCCTTGACTCCCTCGCCCACAGGAGTAATGCTCTCAGCAGAGACGACGACTGTACCGATTGGCGAGGCCGGCGCTCGCGGATCACGATTTGGGCGGGCTGCCGGTCCCTGACGTCTCACTCGAGAAAACCAATACTGCTGATTGCCCATATGGGTGGTGAGTGCCACAAGGCCAGCAGAGGGTTTTAGATCAGTGCGCGATCAGCATGGTTCTCCATCATACGGGCGACTCCCGTCGCCCAGCCATACACGGACAGTCTTGTCCGGGGTGCATTTCAATCAGAGCCTGAGCAAGCGAGGTACGAATGATGGACGCAGGTCCAGCCGGCGGCGAAGGCCGGCGGCGAGGAAAGAAGAAGAGTCGCCAGCGGCGAAAACGATCCAAGCGCGGCGGCGGCGGCGGCGAGGGGCGGTCGCGACAGCATCAGCTGGACAAGTTCCCCGCGGAGTCCCCGTTCGTAGACGAACGGTCGGTGCTGGCGGGGCGCACGCTGAAGACCACGGAGCGCCGAGGAATCCAGGTCGACGGGCCACCCGACGCCTTCACGCTGTTCTGTGCCTACCACCTGGGGATCACTCCCAGCGATGGGTATCAGAAGCCACACCTGGAGGAGGTCGCTCGCCGGTTCAACATGCCGCCCAAGGAGCTGCGAACCCTCCTCGGCGAGTTCGAGCTGGATGACGAGTCGATGCGGAAGTACGACTTCGATCTCGAAGGGGCGCAGCTGGACATCCGCCTCGCCCCCGAGGGGATCAGCCGCACCGTGGCAGCACGCGACCTGTGGCAGGATTTCCAGGACTCGAAGCAGCCGACGAGCTAGTAGCTGGGCCGGGCTTCGCCCGACACGCCACGATCCCTCAGTCGCCGCCCTCAGTCGTCGATACTGAACGTGTAGCGGTAGGTGATCCAGTGGGCCATTGGCTTGCCGTCGCTGCCCATGGCCGGGTGGAACTGGAATCGTAGCAGCGCCGCGCGCGCCGCCTGGTCCAGGCCAAACCCTGGCCCCGACACGACCCGGGCCTCGTGCACCGCACCATCCGCCCCCACCAGCACGCGAACCTGCACCGTGCCCTCGATCCCCAGGCCACGGGCATTGGAGGGGTAGGGCACCTTGACCTCGCGCAGCAGCACCGGCTTGGTCCGCAGGGTCACCTTCACCGGTGGCGGGGGCGGGGGCGCGGGCTCTGACAAAGCCGGCGGGCCGGGCTTCAACTCCCCCCGACAGTCGGGGTCGGTGGCCACGGTGTTGCCCAGCGGCACGGTGAAGACGCCGCTGCCCGTGGGGCTCGCCGACTCCTTGCTCGCGCCAAAGACCGGAGCGGCCGCGACCGCGGGCGGTGGGGGGGCTGCGGCGCGGCGCGACACCGACCTCGGCCGCTGCACGGGACGGTGGGTGCGGATCACCGGCTTCGGGCTCGCCGCCGGTGGAGGTGTCGGTTTGAGAACGGCGGGCTC
>Ga0210044_10001784_pt1 | contig 32712 bp, 23 predicted proteins | sample CryGey13umfilter_2_FD_183959 | JGI IMG/M metagenome (GOLD analysis project Ga0210044, IMG submission 183959) | Groundwater microbial communities from aquifer in Utah, USA - Crystal Geyser 4/9/14 3 um filter (SPAdes) (version 2) | ecosystem: Environmental > Aquatic > Deep subsurface >...
CGGTGAGGCCCGCCTCTTGGTCGCCCAACGGGGCTTGAAGGCGCTCGTCGAGGGTCCACTCCAAGCCTTGCTCGTGCGCAGTCCAAGCGTCCTCCCACACCAAGCCCGTGTGGAGGCGCCCAGACACTTCGATCGGCTCCGCTTGGGCGGACAGCACTAGTAGAGAGAAGATCACTCGCGCCCGCGGGGGTGGCAACGCAAGCAGGCGTTGCTGTCATAGGAGTAGCCGCTTCGCCCAGCGTGCTTCGAGTCCATCCGCGACTTCCTGTGGTCGTGGCAGTGGATGCAGGAGAAGTCGCTGTACGAGGCGGTGAGGTGGCAGTCGCCGCAGTCCCCATTTCCCTCGTGGGGGACCGGGAAGTAGGGGTTGTGGTCGAAGTTCGCGCGATCCCAGCCGTAAGGGTCGTGGCAGGTGCTGCACTGGCCGGTGAAGTGCGACGCGGGGCGCTCGGCGATGTGGCAGGTCTCGCACTCCTTGGACGCGGGGCGCGTGCCGTTGACGTGGCACTGCTCGCACTCCAAGCCCGCGTGGTTGCCGATCCACGGGAAGAAGGAGTGGTCGACGGTGGCGGTGCCCCAGCCCCAGACGGTGTGGCACTGGGCGCATGGCATGTCGAAGTGGCTCGCGGGGCGATCGGGCAGGTGGCAGGTCTCGCAGGCCTGCGAGGCGGGGGTTGCGCCGCCGACGTGACAGCTCTCGCACACCACGCCGTTGTGGCCGCCGATGAGCGGGAAGAAGGAGTGGTCGACGACCGCGCCCTCCCAGCCGTAAACGTCGTGGCAGTTCTCGCAGCCCGCTTGGCTGTGCGGCGAGGGGCGCTTGGACTCGTGGCAAGAAGCGCACGCGGGGGTGAGCGTGCTGACGTTGCCGGGCTCGTGGCACTCCGCGCAGGCGACGCCTTCGTGTCCGCCGACGAGCGGGAAGAAGGAGTGGTCCATGCCGTCGAGCCAGCCGTCCGTCGTGTGGCAGCTGCCGCAGTCGCCCGGGTAGTGGTTCGCGGGGCGCACGCCCTCGTGGCATCCGGCGCAGGTGTCTGGCGCCCCGGTGAGGCGGCCGTTCGTGTGGCACTGGGCGCAGCTCAGCGGCGCGTGCTTGCCCGCGAGAGGGAAGTGCCCAGCGCTCTCACCCGCGTCTGGGGGACGGCAGGCGAGGGTCGCGAACAGCGACAGGCTCAAGGCGGCGATGGGGACCAGGACGCGAACGTTCATGAGGACCTCAGTGCGGGAAGGAGACGTTGTACCAAGAATATGGAGAGTGGCATCCGGCGCAGTCATTCGTCAGCGGATCGGCGTGGATGCCTCCGGTGGGCTTCTGACGCTGGTGGCAGCGGACGCAGTCTTCGGGAGTGCCGGCGTAGGCCGTCGCGTGGCAGTCGACGCACGCGGCGATGCGGTGCGCGCCGCGCAGCGGGAAGTCCGTCTCGGTGTGACGGAAGCGGGTGCGCATCCAGGTGGCGACGCTGTGGCAGTCATCGCACTGGTTGCCGAGCAGGTTGCGGTGGGGATCGGCCGCGGCGTGGCAGCTCACGCAGCTCGGGTTCGCGGCGGACCGCGGGGCGTCAGCGGCGTGGCAGTCGGTGCAGACCAAGCGGCCGTGCGCACCTTGAAGCGGAAAGCCAGTGCTGTCATGGCTCTGGCCGCCGAGCGTGGCCTCGCGCCAGCTGGCGGGCGTGTGGCACTCGCCGCACTCACCTGGGTCGTGCGGATCGGGGCGATCGGCCTCGTGGCAGGAGACGCAGGTGGACTCGTTGCCGCGGAGGTCCTTGACGTCGTGGCAGTCGGCGCACGCGAGCGGCTCGTGCCGGCCCTCGAGCGCGAAGTCCGTCTCCTCCTCGTGCTCGAAGCGGATCACCTTCCACGCCGGCTTTGCGTCGGGGTCGTGGCAGCTGCCGCACGTGTTGCCGTCGGTGCTGCCCTCGTGGAAGTCCTCGTCGGCGTGGCAGGCCAAGCACGAGCCGCGCACGCGATCGTGGTCGAAGGCTTGCACGCTCCAGTCGTCGCCGCCGTGGCAGGTCATGCAGGGCGCGGGCTGGAAGGTGGGGTCGTGCGGGTCCTCGTGGCAGGCGACGCAGTCCTCGGCGGGAAGCTTGGCGAACACAGCGTCGGGCATCTTGCCGTGGCAGGCCTCGCAGCTCGCCTCGGCGTGCGGCTTGGACAGCGGGTAGTTGGTCTGATCGTGGCTGAAGCCCGCGAGGCCGAAGTCGGCGACGTGCACGCCGTGGCACTCTGAGCAGTCACGCGGCTGGAACTGCCCGCTGTGGGGGTCCTTGTGGCAGTCGTCGCAGCGCACGTGCGGAAGTGGCAGGTAGCGCGCCGATTTGTCCTTGCCGTGGCAGCGCTGGCAGCTCACCGACGCGTGCTCACCGAGCAGCGGGAAGTCCGTCTTGCTGTGGTCGTAGCTGCGGAGGTTGAAGTGCTCGCGGTGGACCGTGTGGCAGCTGGCGCAGGCGCGCCCTTGGAACTGCGTGCCGTGCGGGTTCTCGTGGCAGCTCTCGCAGGAGTCGTGCGCCGTCGGCACGAAGAGCGCGTCCTTGTGGCAGTCCTCACACTTCACGTCGGTGTGCAGGCCCTCGAGGGGGTAGTCCGTGGCCGCGGCGCTGGTGTGGTCGAAGACCGAGCGGGGGATCGGCACGGGCGACTTGGCCGAGAGCTTGTGGCACGCGCCGCAGTCCTGAAGCAGCTCGCGCTTGGACTGCGAGGAGCCGTGCGGGTCGTCGTGGCAGCTGTCGCACGTCGTCTCCAGGCCCGTCCACTTGTTCGGCGTCTTGTGGCAGTCGCGGCACTCGATGCGCTCGTGCCCACCGTCGAGCGGGTAGCCCGTCGAGTCGTGATTGAACGCGGGATCCGCTTCGTCGAAGCGGATCATGGGCTTGTCGCGCCCGCCGTGGTCCGGGTGGCAGGACGCGCACCGCTTGTCGCGCTTATCGGCGTGAAACCCGCTGTTCTTGTTGAGCTGGTCTTGGACCGTGTCGTGGCAATCCAGGCAGCGCCCGTTGGTGACGCCGACGCCCAGCTGGTGGCACTTCACGCACTGGGTGAGCCCTTCGAGGTCCGCGTGCGCCGCGGCGAGCGGACCGGGGCTCACGAAGCCAGTGAAGTCCTGTGCGCGCGCGCCCTGTGACAAGGTGAGCAGCGCCCAGGCCACCGCGTGGATGGAGAGGGAGAACGATCGAGGTGCTGTCGCGCTGGAGTGCATGTGGACCGCACACTAGCCCACCTGCTGGTCTGTTGTCTGTGTCCTCAGAATGACCGAGACCGTGCACGTGGCGACGTTAAGCTTTGAAAGTAGATGATGGTGGCGCGATCACACAAGGCGGATGAAGTGCACGCGGTGCTCCCAATTGGTGAATTCGACTTTGGAGCCGACGCTCCGACCTGGCTCGCGCACTGCGCCGAGGGACCTGTGCCTCGCGCCTCCATGCGGGCCGTCGAGCAGGTGCACCTCAAGGAGCTCAGGCCGTGGCTCGTTCAGTGGGAGGAGGACCTGCTTGGCCTTCCAGCGCGCGCTCGGCTGGCCGGTGCGCGACTGCTCGGCGTCAGCGTCGACCAGGTGAGCCTGGTCCCCAACACCAGCACGGGCCTCATCACCGTCGCCCGCGGTCTGGAGCGACGGACTGACGGCGAGGTGCTGACGCCGCTCGGCGAGTTTCCGGCCAACCATTGGCCGTGGCGTGCGGCGGGGTGGCCGATTCGAGAGGTGCCCCTTTGGGACGGACATCGGGCTGGCACGCAAGCTGAGCGGTCCACCTCGCCCCAGGCCGGCGTCACACCGGAGCGCGCGCTTCTGGACGCGATTGGGCCGAACACCCAGGTCATGGCGGTGTCGTGGGTGCGCTTTCAAGACGGGCTGCGGCTGGACCTGCGTGCGCTCGCGGACGGATGTGCGGCGAGGGGTGTGCTGCTCGTGGTCGACGGCATTCAGGGTGCGGGTACCCTCCCGCTGGACCTCAACGGGGTCGGAGCGTTTTGTACTGGAGGCCACAAGGGCTTGCTTGCGCCCGCCGGGCTCGGGCTGCTGTGGGTGAACCCGGCGGTACGCGACGTCATCCAACCGCCAGGGAGCTGGTTCGGTGTGGAAGACGCCGCCAACTTTGATCGAGCCAACACCGACTATCATCGTGAACATCTGCTCACGGGTGAGCGCTACGAGTACGGCGTGCCCTCGCTCTTGGGCTGCGCGGGCCTCGCTCCAAGCCTGGAGCTGCTCGCGAAGCACGGCGTGGCGCAGATCGCCGCCCACATCGCCCTGCTCCAAGGCCGCCTGCTCGCCGGGCTGCGAGGCGGTCCGTGGGGCGCCGAGGCGGCCCGGCTGCAGGGGTTGCTCGGCGAGGGGCGCTTGGGCAGCATCCTAGCGCTGCGCAGTCCAGCGGCGCAGGAGTGGGTGACCCGCGGCGTGGGGGCTGGGATCGCCGTCACAGCGCGCGAGGGCTACCTGCGCGTCGCCTTCCACGGCTGGCACGCCGAGTCAGATGTCATACGCGCGCTTCGGTGGATGCACCAAACGTAGCAGCGTCGCCTGTCGCAGGGGGCACCGACATCGATGAGCCTCCCGCTACAACGCCTCGGAAATGCGCATGAACAGGGCGTCCAACTCTACGGATGATTTTGTCCAGATTTGGTTGCATTTGGCGTGGAGCGTCGCATAGCTCTGTGTCGGCGGGTCTGGCTGTGGTAGATCCGTCCGCTATTAGAGGGGTGTGCACACATGGCTCGGATCAACACGGCCAAGCGCGTCATGACGGTCAAGATCGTCTACTATGGGCCGGGTTTGTCAGGAAAAACCACGAACTTGCTCCACTTGCACCAGGCGTACCCACACGCCGAGCGCGGTGACTTGGTCAAGCTGGACACCGAGACTGAGCGGACGCTCTTCTTCGACTACTTCCCGGCAAACTTGGGCTCTATCGGTGGCTTCCGTCTGAAAGCGGACTTCTTCACCGTGCCCGGCCAGTCCTTTTACAACGCCACCCGCAAGGTCGTCCTCGAAGGGGCGGACGGGCTCGTCTTCGTCGCAGACTCCCACCCGAATCGCGAAGACGCAAACGTCGTGACGCTTCAAAATATGAAGGACAACCTCGCCGCGTTCGGTCGCACCATGGATGACCTCCCGGTCGTCTTCCAGTGGAACAAGCAAGATCTCAAGGGCGCGCTCACTCCCAAGTTCTTGGAGCGCTTGCTCAATCCAAGCGGCGCACCGGCATTTGCTGCGAACGCGCTCGATGGCACTGGCGTCTGGGAGACCCAAGACGCGATCCTGAAGCTGGTGCTCGCGGACATCAAGGCCAAGGCCGCTCGAGGCCGCGCCTCAAGCAACTAATCGGCGCCCCGCGGCCCCCTCGCTGTGCTGTGTTCTGCTATGCTCCGTCACCTTGGAGGTCTGCGTGTCCACCATTTTGTTCGAGAACGACAACCACCGCAGCATCATGCTGCCGGACTTTGACGCTGGCCAAGGCGTGCAAGCCAACCAGCACGTGATTGTCCATGGTAAAGAGGCGATTATCCTCGATCCGGGTGGACATAAGGTCTACAACAAGGTGCTCGCGGCGACCTTCGCGGCCATCAAGGGCTCGAAGCTCCGTCACATCTTCTTGTCGCACCAAGACCCCGACATCGTAGCGGCGGTGAACGGCTGGCTCATGACCACCGACGCGACGGCGTGGTCGTCCAAGCTATGGCTTCGGTTCATCCCGCACTTTGGCTTGGATCGTCTGGTTATCGACCGCTTGGTCGGCATCCCCGACGAGGGGATGAAGCTCGACCTCGGCGGCGCTGAGCTGTGGGTGCTGCCCGCGCACTTCTTGCACTCGACCGGCAACTTCATGGTCTACGACCCCATCTCCAAGATCCTCTACTCGGGGGACCTCGGGGCTTCGGTCGAGCAGGACTACCTGAACGTCACCGACTTTGACGCGCACATCAAGTACACCGAGGGCTTCCACCGGCGCTACATGACGTCCACGCGGGCGCTCCGCGCGTGCGTCGCCATGATCCGGCAGCTCGACGTGGAGACGGTCGCTCCGCAGCACGGCGCCATGTACCGCGGCAAGGAGCTCGTCGGCCGCTGGCTGGACTGGCTCGACACCCTCGAGGTCGGCATCGACGTCTACGAGGGGCTCTTCAAGCTGCCAGAGTAGCTAGGGTCGCGCCGGGCGAGCTCGCACCAAGGCGGTGAGCTCGGCCGGTATCGGCGCCTCAAAGCTCAGCCTGGCTCCCGTCACGGGGTGGTCGAAGGCCAAGCGTTGGGCGTGCAGCGCTTGGCGCTTGGACCGGGGGCCGCAGGGCTTGTGCTCCTCCGGCAGGTACTGGGTCTCGCCCACGAGCGGGTGACCCACGAGCTGCGCCTGCAAGCGGATCTGATTGCGCTTGCCCGTGTGGAGCTTGACCTCGAGGGCGGTGAAGGTCGGGTAGCGCTCAAGGACGCGCCAGTGCGCCACGGCCAGCGCGGCGTGGCGTTTGCCTGCCTCGGACGGCAGCTGGTGGCGGCGTCCGGCGTTCCAGGCCATCCAGTGCTCCCAGGTGCCCGACTTCTCCTCGATCACGCCCTGGACTAGCGCCCAGTAGACGCGCTCCGGGGTGTGGGCCTCGAACTGCTCGCGCAGCTTGAGCGAGAGCTCCTCCGTCTTGGCGAAGAGCACCAAGCCGCTGGTGTCCCGGTCGATGCGGTGGGCGACCCACGCGAGCTTGTCTTGCGGGCGCAGGTAGTCGGTGGCGAGGTGGCGGAGGCTGTTGCCCGCGCGCGCCTGCTGGTGGGTGGCGGTGTCGGTCAGCATGCCAGCGGGCTTGTCGAGCACGAGGATGTGGTCGTCCTCGAAGACGATCTTGACGCCGGCTTGCACGAGCAGCTCGCGGCCGCGGTGTTGGGCGACGCTCGTGCCCTTGCGGCGCGGATCGTAGACCATCGAGGCGCCGACGGGCACCTTGTAGCCGGGCTCGCGGACGACGACGTCGTTGACGGCGACCTTGCCTCGCTCGATCGCCTCTTGGGCCTTGCGGCGCGAGGGCAGCTCCGGGTGCTCGGAGAGCCATTGGTCGAGGCGGCGGTCGGGCTGGTCGGCGAGGAGGATGTGCATGCGCCCTCCTACCTCGCGCTCGGCGCGCCGTCCCGATTCGGATCGAAGTCACGCCGCGGAGGTCCTAGCCCCCGAGCGCTGCGACGACGCGATCGGTGGTGAGCACGTCGGGGAGCGGCTGAGGTTCGCCCGAAGGCGGGATGACCACGTAGAACGGGACCCCGGCGCGCCCAAAGCGCGACAGCCACTCGCTGATGTAAGGATCTTGGCGCGTCCAGTCGGCCTTGAGCGGCACGACCCCGTGGCTCGCCATGGCTTCGCGCACCGCCTGGGTCTCCAGGATGGTCTTCTCGTTCACCTTGCAGGTCAGGCACCAGTCGGCGGTGAAGTCCACGAAGACGAGCTTGCCCTGGAGCGCGTCGAGGCGCTCGCGGCTGAAGGGCTGCCAGGGGATCTCGTCGCTGTAGTCGAGGTCGGCCGCCAGCGAGCCGTCGTCGCACTGTTCGGGGGGGGCGAGGTCGAGGTCGACGAAGGCGTAGGCGCCGCCGCTGGTGACCGCGAGCCCGACCAAGAAGGCCCCGAGCTGGCGCTGGCGGGTCTCCGCGAGACCGCCCCACCGCCCGAAGATCCAGCATCCAAGCGCGACAAAGGCCAAGAAGGCCAAGAAGCCGATGGCGTTGTCGGCGCCGACCTGCGCCGCGAGGATGTCGATCATCCAGATGGTGGTCGCCATGAGCGTGAAGCCCATGAACTGCTTGAAGGTCTCCATCCACTCGCCGGGGCTGGGCAGCATGTTGAACAGCGCTGGCACGAAGGCCACCAGCAAGAAGGGCGACGCGAGGCCGAGCCCGATGACCGTGAAGAAGAGCATCACGATGGGGGGTGACTGGGTGAAGGCGAAGCCGACGGCGGGCCCGAGGAAGGGCGCGGTGCACGGGGTGGCGAGCAGCGTCGCGAAGATGCCGTTCACAAAGTCGCCTGCGACGCCCTCTTTGCTCGCGACGGCGTCCGAAGCGGCGTCCGCGCCGATCGCGGGCACCTCGAACACGCCGAACATCGACAGCCCGAACGCGAAGACGAGGGTGGCGAGGGTGGCGACGTAGAGCGGCGACTGGAACTGAAAGCCCCAGCCGACACCTCCAGCGGCGGCCTTGGCGGCGAGCACGGCGCCCGCGAGCGCCCAAAAGGACGCGAGGATGCCGGCGGTGTAGGCGAGGCCGGCCTTGCGCTGGTGCGCGGCGGAGGCGTCGGAGTGGCTCACGAGGCCGAAGAGCTTGAGCGTGAGCACGGGGAAGACGCAGGGCATGATGTTGAGGAGCAGGCCGCCCAAGAAGGCCATGGCGAGCATGAAGGGAAGGCTGCCGGGCGCTTGCGGTGCCGGTGGCGTCATGCCGCCGCTGGGCGTGGCGCCGCCGCTGCCTTCGGCGGCGAGGGGGGGGACCTCGCCGGTGCCGGCGTGCGGGGCGACGCCCGCGAGGGCGAGCAGCGGCGAGGTGCCGGGCTCGATGGCGGCGCCCTCGGCGACCCACGGCAGCGTGGTGGTGAACTCGGTGGCGATCCAGGTGTCGCCGACCTTGAGCTGGAACAAGCCGCCGACGCGGTCATCGGTGGGCAGGTCCTCGTTGATGGCCTGCGCGGTCACCACCGCGAGGATGTCGCCCTGCGGGCTCTGGCCGACCTCGACCGCGTTGAGGAACCAGCTGGAGCTGCTCATGATCGGCGCGAAGGTGGGCCACTCGCGATCGGTGGGGGCGATGGGCTCGTCACCGATGGCGTGCGCGCGCAGCACGACGCGGTGGGTGTCGTACACGCGCACCGAAGACGCGTCGAGGGCGGCCTCGATGGCAAGCTGCGGCACCGACGTGAGCGGCAGCGGGCGCTTCTTGGCGGTCTCGTCGAAGACCTCCTTAAACGGCCCGTTTGCGGCGGTGGCCCCGACGGAGACGGGCAGGGAGAGCCGGACCTCGCCCGGGTTGCAGGTGGTCTGGCAGACCAGCCAGGTCGCGTGGGCGCCGAGCTCGACGACGCCCTCGGGGGTGCCCTCGGGGAGGGTCACGTCGGCATAGAGCAGCACGGGGCCGTCGTAGCCATAGGAGATCTGCTCGCCGTCCGCGAAGCGCTCGGGGAGCGGGTAGTCGTAGGGGGTGACCTTCGCGCCTTCGGGGAGCGTCCAGTCGATGAGCGTGGGCAGACCGACGTCGCGCGGCGACTTCCAGTAGGTGTGCCAGTGCTCCTTCGGGGTGAGCTGCACGCCCAAGCGGAAGGGCACGCCCGGCGCAACGGTCGCTTGATCGACGAGCAAGCGCGCGGTGACCTCGTGCAGGTCGCCGTTGGGGTTGACCGGCGTCACATTTGCGGTGGCGGGGAGCGCTGAGTACCGCTCACTGAGCGGATCGTCGGCGAGGGCGGGCGCTGCGAGCAGCAGGCCACCGAGGGCGGCGAGAGAGAGGCGCATGAGGTTCGTCCGGGTTCGTGCAGAGGCAGAGGTCTATATGCCGGCGAACGGGTTGGGGGGTCGTCAAGGAATGTTCAGCCCTCTCCGACCCGCGACGAGGTAGAGTGCGGGGCATGCGCGTGGCCTTGCTCCTCCTGCTCCTGACCGCCTGTAGCTCGTGGACCCCCGATGACGCGGCCGGGCTCACCGGTGGGGTGCAAGAGCGGCTGTCGCGCCGAAGTGGCACCGTGCGCTTCGACGTGGACGTGCCCGAGGGGGCGACGGAGCTGCTGTTCACCGCGCAGGTGGCCTACCCATACGCGGCCTACGTCGTCTCCCTGACCGCCCCCCACGGCGAGCGCGTGTATGACGCGGAGACCGTGTGGTCGTCCCCGTACAGCGTCACGGGCGCGATCGCGCCGCAGTGGGCGGTGAGCTTGAACTATCCAAGCTTGGACGCTGACCCGCCGCTGGTGGCGGGGCGCTACCGCGTCGTCGTCGGGGTGGTAGAGCCCGGCGACGCGAACAACTTTCGCGGCGGCGTGCCCGTGCGGGCGTCCTACTACACCAAGGCGGACCCGGTCGTTGGCGGCCGCTTGCAGGCGAACCTCCTCTACGCGGGAGGCGCCGAGAACGCGGACTGGGTCGCCGCCGTGGACGCCGCGGTGAGGGAGTGGACGTCACTCTACGCGCAGGCGGGCATCACCTTGGAGGTCCGCGAGGACGTGGTCGACGTCGGCGAGCTGCGCGCGCCCGGCCGGGGCTCTGCGGCGCTCTACCAGCAGCTCTCAGCGGCGCAGCCCTTCCGCTCGGTGAACGTCGTGCTCGTGCCCGACATCCTCGACGAGGTCGGGCTGTACGGCATCGCCGGCGGCATCCCGGGGCCGCTCGCGCCGAGCGCGCAGTCGGCGGTCACCGTCAGCCTGCTCGTGAACGCGGGGCCGGACGCGACCTACAGCGCGGACGAGCGCCGCCTGCTCGGCGAGACGCTCGCGCACGAGGTCGGGCACTACCTCGGCCTCTTTCACCCGGTGGAGACGAGCTGGGCCGCGTGGGACTCGCTCGACGACACCCCCGAGTGCGCGCGCGAGTCCGCGTGCAACGCCGCGCTTGGGGCCAACCTGATGTACCCCTACCCGCTCTGCGACGCGCAGGGGCGCTGCGCACCACAGCCTGAGCTCACCGCGCAGCAGGGCGCGGTGGCGAACCGCTACGTGGGGGTCTGGTAGATCACCAAGGGGCGACGTCGAAGCAGGCGAGGTTGTCGCTCTCGTTCGACTCATCCACGTCACCCATGCTGTCCACCAGGAAGCAGCTGTTCCACGCGTCCGTGGCGGACGGTCCCCAGGCGGTCTCGGGGTCCCAGGTGTAGCTCGCGCCGGCGGCGAGGCTAGGCACTTTGATGAAGTCGTCGCCGTTCAGCATCCAGTCGACGACGGGCGCCTCGGGGGTGAAGGACGGGTCGTAGTAGAGGTCCAGGTAGAAGCCCGCTGCGTCCACCGTGCCCTCGTTCTTGATGGTCACCGAGTACAGGGTGCCCCAGGCGTCGTCGCCGAAGCCTTCGTACGACGTGAACACCAAGTTCGGAGCGCCGACGGGCGCGGCGATGTGCACCGCGAGCGGCCCCGCGCTGTTGTTGGTCTCCACCAGCTCGTCCACGTCGTTCGGGCGATCGAGCACGATCCAGCTCTTGTAGTCGCCGGGCGCGGGCTTGGTCACGTCCAGCACGATCGGATTGGTCTCGCCGGCGCCGAGGCCGGGGATCCAAGTGCCGATGGATCGGGGGGCGGTGGCGGTCGGCGCGGCGGCGCTGTCCAAGAACACGTCCACGTCGAAGCCGCGGCTGTAGCCGGTGCCGATGTTCTTGATGGTGGCGGTGTAGTGCACGTCGCCGTTGGGCAGCACGGACGTGGCCGGGTTCAGCACGGTGAGGTCCGGCGAGGGCAGGTCGATCGTGGGCTCTTGCACGGTGACGGTGCCCTTGACGGCGCTCAGCGGCGCGCAGGTCGCGGAGATGTCCGCGGAGCCGACGGCGACCGCGGTGACGAGCCCAGCGGCGTCCACCGTGGCGACGCCGCTGTTGCTGCTGGCCCAGCCGCACGAGCCGCCGATGTTGCCGGTGGTCCCGTCGGAGTAGCTCGCGGTCGCGGAGAACTGCGCGGTGTCGCCTGGCCACAGCGACGCGGTGGCGGGCGCGACGAGCACGCTGGAGAGCGTGACCGTGTCGCCGAGCACCGTGAGGTTTACGCTGGCGGTGAGCCCAGAGCTGTGGGTGGCGGTGATGACCGCAGCGCCCGGAGCTGCGGCGATGGCGACGCCCGAGGAGTCGACCTGCGCGACGCGCACGTCGCTGGAGCTCCAGGTGATGCCGTCGTAGAGGCGCTCGGTGAAGCCGTCCGCGTAGATGCCGTCGACGCGGAACTGCAGGTGCCCGCTCACGTCGATGGAGGGGTCGAAGGGCGTGAGGCCGATGGACGAGAGGTCACCGTGGCCCACCGGCTGCGTGCCGGAGTCGGTGCCGGGATCGGTGGTCGTGCCGGGGTCCGTGTCAACGGGGGTGAGGGGGCCTGGGCAGCCGGCGAGCAGCAGGACAGCGAGGAGGGCAGAGGTGCGCATGGGGTCTCCGAGACAGGAATGAACCGCACCACGCTATTGCAGCGCGCTCGCTTTGGCGAGGTTCGTGGCCGCGCCTGGTGCGTTGAAGGTGCGAAGCAGCTCGGCCTGCAGCGCGTTCATCGCGCGCAGGAGCGACGGTGAGAGCGGGCGTTGGTCGTCGATGGTCGCGAAGAGATCGTCGAGGACGGCCGTCTGGTGCGGCGGGAGCGAGGCCTTCGTAGCGGGCGGGTTCGCTTGCGTGCGCAGCGCGGGCTCGATCGCCGCGAGCGCGCCGGCGCGGTCCCCCGTCTCCAGCCAGGCCAAGACCTCGTCGATGGTGCGCTCGGGCGCGCGCAGCAAGCGCGCGTAGGTCGTGAGGTGCAGGGGGTACTGGCGCGTCGCCGCGTCGCGCACGAGATCGTAATTCTCGAACCACCACTCCACGTCGGGGGGCAGCGCGGAGCGCGAGGCGACGGCGCGCGCGTGGCGGTCCTGCGCGTCCGGCGCGTCGAGCTGCGCGAACCAAGCGTCCTCGAGGGCGTAGAGCCTGCGCAGCGACGCGCCGTACTCGCGCCAGTCGCGCAGCGTCGCGACGACGCGGTGCACATAGGCCAGATCGCTGCGCACGAGGCCGGGGATGAAGACCTTCACGGCGTGAAGTCTCGTGGCGCCTGGCGCGAGGAAGGCGCCAGTGCGCGGGTCGGGGTTCGTGGCGTGGTACACGCCCTGGCGCAGCGGCGACTCGTAAAATCCGCGAGGATTCGCCTGTACGATCGACGACTCCCACTCGGCGAGGAAGGGCTCGCCGAGGTAGGGGAGCCCTGCGCCCCGAAGGATCTGCATCCACATCGAGGTGCCCGAGCGCTTCGTCCCCGTGACGAAGATCATGGTCGCCCCTGGCTCAGAGCGCCGCTCGAACGAGGGCGCCGTAGAGGTGCACCTCGCCGTGTACGGGGATCGGCGCGCTGCGGGTCGCGTCGGCGCTCACCCACGCGTAGCCGGCGCGGCTCGGGTGCGGAGCGCGTTGCGCGGGGAGGTTTACGACCGTCGGAAGCGGGTGATGCCGGATGGCGTTTGCCGTGGGGATGTCGAAGTCGCGAACCATCTGCTGCCGATCTCCGAGGGGGCGCGAGCCGGTATCCACCCGCTCGCAGAGCCGCTAATCACAGAGAGTCACGCTCGGGCGCAAAAAAAAATGAAAGCAGGTGTTGTGTACAGCCGCTTTTGTATTATTATGGTTTTCCGCTGCCGCGGGAGGGTGCCCTCCGGGTTTGTAGGCGCGGGTCCCTTGAGGCCCGCGCCCGAACCCACGGGGTGTGAGGGCCCCTCCCGCCGGCTCGGCGGCCACGCGCTTCGTCGGCTCACGCTTGGGCGACGCCGAGCACGTTGAGGTCGGGGTCGGCGCCATAAGCGACGCGCTCGCCCCACGGGCGGTCCCGCAGCGGGGAGAACACCGCCGCGCCGGCAGCCGCGAGGCGGTCGAGGGTCGCTTGGGCGTCCGGCACGCGCAGGTAGAGCTCGGTCGTGGCGAGCTCCGACCGGGGCGCCTCGATGGAGGCCCCGAGGTTGCGGGCGTAGCCCTCGCGCGCGTACAAGCCGACGGCCGCGCCGCCGGGGAGCGCGTACTCGATGTAGTTCGGCGCCTCCACCGCGATCGGCCAGGCGAACACAGCGTCATAGAAGTCGCGGCTGCGCGCGAGGTCGCGCACGGCGAGGATGGTGATGAGCGTGGGCATGGGGGTGGTCCTAGGCGAGCAGTCGCTGCAGCGTGGCGTCGAGGTTGGTGTCCCGCCAGGCGAAGCCCGCGCGCTCGAGGGCGGCGGGCTGCGCGCGCTGGCCGCCGAGCAGCAGCTCGCGCGCCATGTCGCCAAAGGCGAGCTTGAGCGCGAAGGCGGGGGAGGGCAGGAGCGCGGGGCGGCGCAGGGCCCGCCCGAGCGCGGCGGAAAAGTCCGCGTTGCGCACGGGGGAGGGGGCGCAGGCGATGAGCGGGCCGCGCAGCGCGGGGTGGTCCGCCGCGAAGAGGTAGACGGCGACGAGGTCGTCGAGGCTGATCCACGGCATCCACTGCGTCCCAGGGCCGGTTCGTCCGCCCGCCCCGGCGCGAAACACCGGCAGCAGCTGCTTGAGCACGCCGCCGTGCGGGGCGAGCACGAGGCCGACGCGCACGATCGCCGTGCCTGGACCTGCTTTGAGCGCCTCGGCCTCCCACGCGCGGCAGACCTCGGCGGCGAAGCCCGCTCCCGACGGGGTGCGCTCGTCCACGACGGCGTCGCCCGTGTCTCCGAAGTAGCCCACCGCCGAGGTGCTGATCAGGCGCGTCGCCCCGTCGCGCGCCGCCACCGCCGCGGCGAGGGTGCGCGTGCCGTCGACGCGGCTGCCGAGGATGGCGGCGCGCGCGGTCGGTGTCCACCGCACGCTGATGGGCGCGCCGGCGAGGTGCACCACCACGTCGACGTCGGCGAGCAGCTCCGGGCCCGCGACCTGCCCCGGCGTCCACGCGCGCTCGTCCTCGCGCTGCGCTGTGCCGCGCACCAAGCGCAGGACGCGGTCGCCGCGCGCGCTGAGGGCCTCGCAGAGCGCGTCTCCGACGAAGCCCGACGCGCCGCTGACCGCGAACACGCGCGCCATCACGGCACCTGAACCACGACGGCTTGGCTCTCGACGCCGTGCCTGCTGACGGCTGCGACGGCCCAGCGCCCCGGACCGGGTGTCCACGACGTGGTGTCGGCGGGCAGGACGCGCTCGAGCGCCCAGCCCTCGCCGTGCGGGGCGTAGAGCGTGAAGGCCCGCGCGGGGGCGGCGTCGACGTAGCTGAGCTGGAGCGCGTCGCCGCTCACGACCACGTTCGGGGGCGCGACCGTGCGCGCGCTGGAGTTGGCGAGGGGCGGGGTCAGCGCGGGGGTCGCGTAGAGGGTCGCGAAGGCGCTCTTCACGCCGAGGCGATTCTCCAGCAGCGGCGCGATCTGGTACCAGATGTTGCCGCCCGCGCCTTGGTCGGCGTAGGAGCGGGTGATCTCGGCCTCGGTCAAGAACTCGCTGAGCGGCCACTTGGTCGCCGAGCCGAGCTCGGAAAGGTAGTTGCCGCCGAAGATGTAGTGCCCAGGCAGCACATGGCCGGTCCACCAGGCCATGAGCGGCTCGTAGGCCTGCGCGCTCTGCGTGCTCGGCCAGTAGAGCTGCGGCGCGAGGTAGTCGACGAGGCCAGCGTCCATCCACCCCTGCGTGTCGGCGTACAGCTGCGCGTACTGGTCAAAGCCCGAGATCCCGGTCGGCTTGTCGGGCGCGGGGATGCCAAAGGGCGCGACGCCGAAGCGCACGCTGTCGTCGATGCTCGCCACCGCAGCGCTCACGTCCGCGATCGCTGAGGTGACGTTCTGACGCCGCCAGTCCGCCAGCGCCAGCGTGCCTCCGCCCGCCGTGTACGCATCGTAGGTGGCGCTGTCCGGGAACGGGACCCCCGTCTCGGGGTAGGGGTAGAAGTAGTCGTCGAAGTGCACGCCGTCGAGCTCGTAGCGGCTGACGAGGTCCGAGCAGACGTCGACCAAGCGCTGGCGCACCCCGACGATGCCCGGGTCCATCCACTTGGAGCTGCCGTAGCTATAGACCCACTCGGGGTGGATCGCGGCGAGGTGCGGCGCGACCTGCTGGGAGGAGGCCGCCTTGGCGCGGTAGGGGTTCAGCCACGCGTGGACCTCGATGTTGCGGGCGTGGGCCTTCTCGATCAAGGTCTGGAGCGGATCGTAGCCGGGGTCCTGCCCTTGAGTGCCGGTGAGCACGTTGCTCCAGGGCTCCAAGGAGGAGGCGTAGAGCGCGTCGCCCTCGGGGCGCACCTGAAAGAAGAGCGCGTTGAGGTGCGCGTCGGCGGCGGTGTCGACCAGCGCCTGCAGCTCGGCCTGCTGCGCTGAGACGCTCAGCGACTGGCTGCTCGGGAAGTTGATGTTCCAGACGGTGGCGATCCACACGCCGCGCAGCTCGCGAGGCGCGGCGACGGGCACGAGCTCGCGCGGCGGGGCGGTGCTGGTGCCGGGGTCGCCGGAGTCCGTGCTCGTGGTCGAGTCGGTGCCCGTGTCGGTGTCGGAGTCCGCGGGCTGAGCGCACGCGAGGAGCAGCGGGAGCAGGTGCATCATGCGCTGCAGTCTACTTGAGGCGTGGACCGAGCGTCGCGTGCCGTCGCTGAGGCCCGCTCGGCGCCTACCAGGTCGGCGGCGTGGCCCCGCTGGCTTCGATGCTCTGGACCCAACCCTGCAGCGCGCTCACGAGGCCGGCCTGGTTGCCGCTGAGGGTGAGGTTGTGCTCCGCGCTGTCCGCCTCCCACTGGCTGACCCCCGGCGTGCCTGCGTCGACCAAGCCCTTGACGCCGCTGTGGATGTAGGCGCAGTTGGAGCGATTGCCACCCGCGCCGCCGACGAGGGGGGCGGTGCCGCAGCACGCGCTGTCGCGCAGGCTGTAGATGTCGAACAGGGGCACGTCGAAGCCCGCTGCGTAGGAGCCGCGCGGGAAGAAGTCCTCGCGCTCGGCGAAGAAGCCGACCTTCTGACCCACCGCGGCGATGGAGTAGCGGGTGTCGAAGTCGTTCTCGTCAAAGCACTTGCTTTGGTCCAAAGCCAGCAAGTAGTCGTTTAGCAGGTAGGAGTCGGCGATGACGCCGTTCACGCGCACCCCGTGCTCGAACAGGCCGCGCGCGACCGTGAACGCGCCCGCTGCGCCGCCGCCCGTGCCGTGCAGGATGACCTGGCCGCTCGGGAAGGCGGCTTGGTGGACGGTGTAGTCGATGGCCGCGGCGGTCGCCAGGAAGCCGTCGGAGGTGATGCCGTGCGTCGGGTTGTTGGCGTCGACCGTTCCGAGCCCCGAGTAGAGGTCGTCGTCGCAGCCGCTCATCACCAGCAGGCGCGAGCCGGCTTGGGCGCGCTTGGCGGCGATGTTGTCCTTGAAGGTGTTCCCCATGAAGTCGCCCTTCAGGTGCGCCATGAGCGCGGCCTTGAGCTTGTTCATGTCGGGGGCGTCCAGGGCGCCTCGGCCGGTGGACGGGTGGTAGACGCAGTCTGGCGAGCTCGCGTCCGAAGCGCAGGCGCTGTCGAAGTGGCCGGGGCTGTCACCGCCGAGCAGCACCCACAGCGGCGCCTGTCCGGCGCCCGCGGCCGAGGCGACCAAGAAGCGGTAGCTGCCGGTGCCAGCGCAGTGGTAGGCGGCGTTCTCGTACATGGCGAGGTCGAAGGTGACGCCGCCGACCGTCGCCGTGCTCTGCTCGCGCAAGCTGGTGCGGCTGCTGTCCCAGGTGACGGGGAAGGGCGTCGGCATGGGCGCTTCGGTCTCGGTGCCGGTGTCGACGCCGGTGTCGTCCACCGTCTGCGGGTCGCCGTTGCAGGCGGTGAGGGCGAGCGTGACCGCGATTGTAATGAGCGCGCGCATGAGCGATCCTCCGAAGCGACGCAGCTAACACCTCGGACAGTGCGTGGCGCTCCGAGCGCTACGGCGTGCTGGGCGGCGGCAAGCAGAGCTCGACCTCGGTGCCAACCCCCACGGCGCTGCGAATGGTCATCGTGCCGCCGTGGCGCTCGACGCAGCGGGCGACCATGGCGAGCCCGAGGCCCGTGCCCTTGCCGAGCGGCTTGGTGGTGAAGAAGGGCTCCTTGGCGCGCTGAAGCGTCGCCTCGTCCATGCCGCAGCCGTCGTCGGCGACGATGACGCGCGCGCCGGCGTCGTGGTGGCGCACGCTGATGCGCACCGTGCCGTGCTCGCCGATGGCGTCTGACGCGTTCAGGCACAGGTTGAGCAGCGCCTGGTGGAGCTGCGCGCTGTCGCTGTTCGCGTAGACGGGCGTGTCGGGAGCGTCGACCTCGATGCGCACGCCCGCGGGCAGCACGTGCTTGAGCAGGCCCTCGACCTGCTGCGCGCAGGCGCGGACGTCGGCGCCTTGCGTCGGGTCGGGGTTGGAACGAGCAAAATCCAGGAGGTTCCTGGTGAGCGCGCCGCCGCGTTGCGCGGCCGATACCATGTCGGCGAGGAGGTCATCGGACTCTCCTCGACAGTCCTCGCCCATCTGAAGGAGCTGGGCGTTGTTGAGCACGGCCGCGAGCACGTTGTTCAGGTCGTGGGCGATGCCGCTCGCCAGCAGGCCGATCGCCTCCATCTTGTGGGCTTGCGCGAACTCGGCCTCCATGCGCCGCCGCTCGCTCAGGTCGCGCTCGACCGCGTAGATCAGCCGCCGCTCGCCGATCTGAATCATCTTGGCCGAGACCTCGATGGGCACGTTGGAGCCGTCGGCGCAGCGATGAACCACCTCGAAGGTGAGCGCCTCGCCGCGCATGAGCCGCTGTGCCCGCGCCGCGATCGCGCCGGCGGACTCCGCGTCGTCGAGCAGAGAGATGGGTTGGCCGATGAGCTGCTCGCGCGTGTACCCCAGCCTCGCGAGCCCCGACTGGTTCACCTCGACGATGATCGGAGCGCCTGCTTGGTTGACCTCCAGGACGATGATGTAGTCGGCGGCGCGATCAAAGAGCTCGCGGTAGGCCAGCTCGGCGCGCTCGGCGCGGCGGCGATCGGAGATGTCGCGCAGGGTGCCCAAGAAGGCGACGACAGCGCCCTCGCCGTCGCGCACGGCGCTGCAGCTCACGTCCACCGGCACGATCTCGCCGGCCGCCGTGCGCGAGTCGATCTCGGCGGTGACGGGGCGACCCTCCAGGAGCTCGCGCTGCAGCGCGACGAAGCGCTCGCGAGCGACGTGCTGCGCGGCGAGCTTGCGAGGGGAGCGGCCCAAGAGCGAGTCGGCGTCGTAGCCGTAGCGCTCGCAGCAGGCGGGGTTGACGTAGAGGATCGCGCCCCTGTTGTCCGTGATGACATAGCTGTCCGCGGCGCTCTCTAGGGCGTTAGACGCGTACTCCCACAAGATCGGCCGCGTAGACGGTCCCGGCAATCCTCACCTCACCGGCGCGACCTCGGCTGGAGCGATCCCGCCGCGATACGCGTCAGGCGAGACTACCCCATGGAGGAGCGATGTTGAAGTGTTGGAGTGTCTTGTTCCTGCCCGCGGCTGTGCTGACCGGGTGCACTCCAGACCCGCCAGCGCCCGATGAGCGCCCCATCGAGGTGATGACCTTCAACATCCTGTGCTCCTTCTGCAACGCCGAGGGCTTCGACGCTTGGGGAGGGCGCATGCCACAGGTCGACGCGGCGATTGACCGGGGCGCAGCGGACCTGGTCGGGCTCCAAGAGCCGTTCTCGGGCACCGAGGTGGACCGCTTCCTCTCGGCGCACCCTGGCTACGACGCGTTCTACTACATCGACCCCGGCCTCACCGAGACGCCGTTCCCCGACTACCCAGACGCCACCTTGCTCGTGCGCAGCGACCGCTTCACCGTCGTGGACTCCGGCGTGTTCTGGCTCTCAAGCACCCCCGACGAAGCTTGGACCTTCGACTTCGCGGCGCCGCAGCTCTGGCGCGTGGTCGCGTGGGCCGAGCTGGAGCAGGTCACCGACGGGCGCCACCTGCTGTTCGTCACCACGCACTTCGACAACAACGCGCCGAGCCAGGAGCTGAGCGCGCCGCTCGCGCTCGAGCGCCTGCTGCCGATGGCCGAGACGCTGCCGCTCATCCTCACGGGCGACTTCAACTCCACGCCCTCCTCCACGGCCTACCAGACGCTCGCGGCCTCGCTCACGGACACCTACGACATCGCCGCCGAGCGCACCTTTGTCACGTCGGAGGAGCCCGCGCCCCCGTGGGACCCCGAGCAGCGCATTGACCACATCTTCTTGGGCGGTCCCAACGTCATGACCGCGGATCGGTACACCGTGGACCTCACGCGCTACGGCGACCCGCCGCGCTTTCCCTCGGACCACTGGCCCGTTAGCGCGACCGTGCGCTGGTAGCGCTCTCATTGACGAAGATGTGGGGGGGGGGTAGACGTCGCTCGTAATGCCCGTGATCTGCTATGACTCTCACGACATGGACGAGCCTCATGCTGTCTCCCTCATCCTGCGCCGCGCGTCTTCTCCCGGTTGTGGCCACGGTCCTTGCGTCGCTCGCGTCGCCGCTCGCCCTCGCGCAGACGGGCGCTGTCGAGATGTCGGCCGAGTTCCTCAACCTCTCCTTCCCGGGTGACGGCGAGACGCCGCTCGCTTCGGACTTGTTCGCGGAGCAGGAGCGGCGCTTGAGCACGGCGCGCGCCGCGGGCTCGGTCAGCGACAGCGGTGATCTCTCCTTCTCGGTCCCGCTGACCTTTCCCCCCGCGCGCCTCGCGCCGGAGCTTGGGCTCTCGTACTCGTCCAGCGGCAGCGCGCACTCGTGGGTCTCGCGTGGATGGACGCTCCAGGCGGGCATGCGCATTGAGCGCGTGACGGGCGTCGAGGCGGCGCACGCCTACGCGACGGAGCCCAACGCGCACCGGGTCACCGGAGGTGGGCTCAGCGGGCTCCTCGTCCAGGGTCCGAGCGGGTGGCGTTATGTCTCGACGGCGGGCGGCGCGGCGCACGCCGAGCTGCGCTCGGACGGCGCGTGGGTCGTGCGCGCAGGGGGCCGGACCACGCTCCTCGAGCCCGAGCAGCCGTCTGGGGCGGCGACCGCTGGAGCGCCCGTCAGCTGGCACACCCGCCGTGTCCGCGACGAGCGCGGGAACACGGTCGACTACGTCTGGACCGGCGCTCGGCTCGATGACGTGCGGTACGGAGGCACCACGTCGCACCTGGACGCGACCTCCACGTCCTCGCCCCACCTGTTTGGCGTCGGGTTGCGGTACGCCACGTCCGATAAGGACGGTTATCGCTCGCTTCGGGGGCGTGGTGGCTACGTTGACGTGATCGACGCGCGGCTGCTCTCCTTGGACGTGCGCACGTTCGCGGGCGGCGCTGTGCGCTCACGGTTTTCCCTGGATTATAAGGATCTCGATGGCCTGAAGGCGCTCGCCTCGGTGCACGAGGTCGGCGTGGGGGCGGGCGTGCAGCCGACGCGCTTGCTCGCGGAGTTCGAGTACGCGGGGTACCCCTTCCACGTCGCGAGCGAGGCCCTGACCTACGACGCAGCGGGTGAGGCGCCGCCCTCCCTCAACCTCAACGAGTCGCGCACGGGGCTCCCCGGTGTCCCCGGCGAGTCCTCGGTCAACGCGCTGTTCACGGACTATACGGGCGACGGTCTGCCAGAGCTGCTGAGCGCGCGCAGGCCCGGTCTCGGGGGGTGGATGTCGTGGCGGTTCCAATGGGACGATCCGTCGGCGCCCAGTCACGGCACGTGGTTCGCTGACGAGGACGCGAGCTCGCTGAACGATCAGCTCGAGCGCACGGCCTCGGCGCGGTGCGGCGAGCGTGAGGCGGTGTCCATGGCGATCTCGCGCCTGGTCGACCTCAACGGCGACGGCCACCTCGATCTCGTGACGACGACGGCACCGGAGCCGCTCACGTCGTATTATCCGGTTCCAACAGGATATCCGAGCGAGGCGCAGTATCAGGCCCCCCCCGAGTGTGGCACGGCTGACATCGACTCGCCCACCGCGTGGAGCGTTCGGTACGGCGCTCACGGTGGGTTTGGCATCCCGCATCCGCTCACGGCGCCGGTTCAGTATCCGCGCGTCGCGTACAACGCGGTCCGAAAGCCGCGCGAGCTGAGCGAGTTTCACGCGCTCAACTTCGAGGAGCGGGTCGAGGGCGCGGTCACGGACATGGCTGACGTCGACGGCGATGGCTGGGCGGACATCGTTCGCTTCGTGCCGCGGTACGCGGGGGCGTGTACGGGCGGCCCGGGGGCCTGCGAGGTCGTCGAGCGCGTGCCGGTTGTGCACTACCATGACGGCCGACTAAACGGAGGCTGGTCATCCACCGCGGTGTCGCTCGCGATCGGCGCGCAGCGCTCCATGTCGTCGTCCATGGAGCGGCTCACCGTGGACGCCACGGAGGTCGGTGTATGGGCGTGGGAGCCGGTGACTACTGCCGGTGCTGGAACCGGCCAATACTACCACGAGCGCTTGGAGAGCTCGGCCGAGGTCGCTGGCTTTCGCGACGTCAACGGCGACGGTCTCACGGACTTCGTCAACGCGGCCGTGTGGACCGCAGCGACGCCCGCGTGGAAGGTGTGGTTGGGCACGGGTGGCCGCGCCCACCCGTTCGACGCGCCGATCGCGTGGCCAGCCCCGCTGGGCGTGTTCGCGGACACCAACGAGGGGCGTCCGCTCGCGACGATCTGCACAGGACCCAAGCGCACCAGCTCGGAGCTCGATCAGGCTCAAGTGGCGCCGCCGGAGGGAGGTGGCGGCGTGGCGATCGGCGAGGCGGTCCTTGGGGTCACCATGACCTGCTCGCGCGGTGGAGGCGTGCTGGAGGAGCAGCAGGTCACGCTGCTGGACATGGACGGCGACGGGCGCTCGGATCTGGTCGACGCAGCGGCGGGCCTGTGGTGGCGTAACCTCGGAGACCGCTTCTCACGTGGGGCACGCCCAACACCGGACTGGTTCGGGGGGGCGACCTCGCGCGCTGGGGGGTGGCAGTTTGTAGTGTTGGGCGCCCAGTTCGACCCGTACACACCTCCGACCGCTATAGGTGAGGGCGCGCCCAGCGTGTCGTCGCTCCTTCGCCGGGTGACCACGCTCATCGTGGACGTCAACGGCGACGGCCTCCCCGACCGGGTGGACTATGGCGACGATCCGTGGGTCGCCGACGCCGTCAGCACGGTGACCTACCACCCGCGCCCGTCAGCGGGTCCCGACCGGAGCGCGCGCCCTGGTCTGCTCACAGCGGTTCGCACGACCTTCGGCGCGTCGACGACCTACGGCTACGCGTCATCTGCGACCATGTCACCCGCGGGACGCGTGGGCGCTGGCGCGCATGAGATGGCGGCACACCGCGATTTGGTGGTCGTGTCCAGCACGCGCGAGCCAGTGACCGGCGCCTTGGCGGAGCGCCGCTACGCGTACGAGGACGGCGTGTGCTCCGGGGGCGTGTGCCAGGGCTTCCGCTCCACCCGCGTGGAGGACGCGTCCTTCGACCCCGAGGTCCACGCCGTGGGGTCGCCTCCTCAGCCGACCGCGCGCACCGAGACCAGGTTCCTGCTCGGGCGCGACTACGCGCTGCCCGTGGAGCGGCTGGTGTCGACGGATCGTCTGCATCCGGTGCTCCAGGACGGCTTTGGCTCGCCGGTCTGGCGAGTGGACGTCGGCCAAGAGTATGCGTACAAGCTTCAATTCTTCGCTGTGGGTAGCGGCCACAGCGTAATGATGCCGTGGCTTCGGCAGCGCCGCACCACGGAGCACGCCGAGGATGGCGTGAGCGCGTCGCGCATCCAGACCGTGGCGTTCGAGCGCGACGCCTTCGGGAACGTGCTCGCGTTCCGGCACCGCGGCGCGGCGAGCGACGCATCGGACACCGACGTCTTGTACGAGTACACGTCCAACGCGGACGCGTCGCTCTTCGCGCCGAGCAAGATCACGACGCGCAGCTGGGATCCGGCGAGCCTTGCTTGGGTCACGGATGAGCTCGTGTCCTTTGCGTACGACAACGGCGCGGTGGGGGCGCCCCTGACGGCGGGCCTGCTGACCCGGCAGCTCGTGGCGTCGGGACCGCGTCAGGACATCGAGTCGGAGACCGAGGAGTGGGCCTTCACCCGCACCGCTCGTGGCGCGGTCGCCCGCGTGGACGCGCCGCACCGAGGGCCGGTCTACACCTATTGGACCCTCGGCGACGCGCTTCCATGGCTGGAGCGGAACGCGCTCGGTCACCAAACCGCGCATAAGTACGACGCGCTCGGGCGGCGGGTGTCCTCGGTGGACGCGAACAAGGTGGAGCAGGTCCAGGACCTCGACGCGCTCGGGCGTCCGGTCGCGAGCTACACGCGCGCGGCGACACCACCCGGCCCAGGATGGTCGGCGGCGCCGCTGTTCTTGACCACGCGGTACCGCTACGACGACACGCCAGGCGCGGCGTACGTGGCCACGGAGCAGCTGCACTACGAGACCGCGCCAGCGACGTCCACGGCGGTGGTGTCGACCCCCAGCGGTCACAGCGTGGCGTACAGCGTGCTCGACGGCTTTGGCGATGTCGTGCAGTCGTGGGCGCCGGGCGGGAGCGCGAGCGAGTGGCTTCTCACGGACGTCGTTCGCGACGTGGCGGGTCGCGAGCTGCGCAGGAGCTACCCGCACAGCGCGCCGCTGTTCTCGCCGCGGTTCTCAGTGACGCGCAGCAAGCGGTACGCGGGGTGGACCGACTTCGACGCGTACGGGCGCCCCCGTCGCACGTGGGAGGACTACGAGCAGGGGGTCGGCGTCGTTGAGTACTTCTACGCGCGCCCCGGCGAGGCGCGCACGCTGGACGTGGAGGACTACGAGCGGGTTCAGCGCACGGACGCCCTCGGTCGCTTGACCTCGGTGGAGGAGCGGCGCCTCGGCGTGGGTCAGCAGACCGGCCGCTACCGCTACGACGGCCGCGGTCGGCTGACGGGCTTCCTCGACGCGAACCACAACCAGTACGCGTACACCTACGACGGCGTCGGCCGCGTGCGCGAGGTGCGGCGCGCTCAAGAGGGCTGCGCGCCGTTCATCGGTTCGAGCTGGTGCAAGCTCGCGGGCGTGGCGCCGTGGTTCTCGTACGACTACGCGGGCTCGGACCCGGTGGCGATGTACGAGGGCGCGCCGTCACCCGCGAACCTCGTGAGCGCTTGGGACTACGACGCGCTGGGGCGCGCCACGGTCAAGCAGGTGCTCAACCGTGGCACTGGGGCGTTCGAGGCGTACACGTGGAGTCGCGACGCGCAGTGGCGTGGCGCGGTGGACGTGGCGACGGACCCTTCGGGCGCGACCGAGTTCCGCTACGACCGCGGCGCGTTCGGTGCGCTGGGGCGCGTGTCGTCTACGAAGCGGATTTGGAAGGGTGACAACCACAGCGTGGCGTTCGAGACGGCGTACGACCTCGATGGGGCCGTGCTCTCGACGCGCTGGCCCGACGGGACGCGGGTGGACGCGACGCTCGAGCCTGACACGCGGCGCCTGCTTCAGCATGAGGTGAAGGCCGCGGGCGGCGCGAGCGCCGAGGTTCGCTACAGCTATGACGCGTGGGGGCTCCCTTCGGGTTGGGTTGGCGGTGAGCTGGGCCGGCAGCTGATGGGGAGCGCGACCTACCGGGCCGGGCCGACGCGGGTCGACCGCATCGAGTGGATGGGTGCGGTGTCGGGTCCGGCGGACCGGAGCGTTCGCTACGAGTGGCAGGACAACGGTCTGCTGCAGACGAAGCAGGTGAACGGCGCGCTGCCGCAGCTGTACGGCTACGACGAGCAGCAGCGGGTGAGCTACCTGGTGGAGCTGTCGAGCTGGCGTCCCCTGGAGGTGTACGACTACGACCCGCTTGGCAACCTTCGGAGCATGTACGGGCGCGGCACCCAGTGGAGCTACGGCACGCCGACGTTCTCGCAGAGCCCCGGTCGCGCGAGCCCGACGGGCGCGTCGGAGCTCCACAGCTGGGACGCCGTCGGTCGGATGCAGACGTGGAATGAGCTGGACAAGTGGGGGAAGGTGACGGCAGCCCGTCGTTACACGTACGACGGCGCGGGCCGCCTGATTGGCCTGCAGGAGAAGTCCTCGACGGGCGCCGCCCGCGCCCAGTACGGGTATGACGGCAGCAACGCGCTGGTGCGCGAGCAGCGGGTAGACGGCGCTCAGGAGCGCGTCGTGCTGCGCTTCGGCGGGTACCGGTACGACTCGGTGTCGAAGCGCGCGATCCAGAAGCTGCTGCCGATGGTGAGCCTGTCTGGGGGCACGTTCCGTTGGACGTTCACGGAGCCCGACGGTCACGCGCTGGAGACGTTCGACTCGTACGGGAGGTCCCGTAGCTTCGAGGTGCTTGGGGCGTACGGCGTGCCGCTGGCCGGGCAGACGAGCGGCTCGTGGGAGGTGGACGACTTCCACGGCGTGGACGTGGACGAGCGCAACCGGGTGATGCACATGGGGGCCCGTCACGCGCTGCAGCGGGATGGCCTTTGGATGCAGCCGGAGCCGCTGCTGTACCTGGGGATGACGAACGGGGACCTGGGGCGTCCGCTGAACTACGGCGGGGTGTATGCGGCGGGGAATCCGATCCTCGGCCATGACCGCAGCGGGAACGTTGTTGAGACGCTGTGGGACATCGCGAACGTAGGCATGGACGTCTGGAGCCTTGGGTCGAACGTCGCCGCCGGCAACTGGGCTGGCGCGGCGATGGATGCTGGCGGCCTGCTGGTGGATGCGGCGGCGACAGTCGTGCCTGGCGTCCCAGGTGGCGCGGGCGCGGCGCTCAAGGCCGCTCGCGCGGCAGATGCGGGCGTGGATGCGCTTCAGGCGATGAAGCGCGTCGACAACGCGGTTGACAGCGCACGAGCCGCGGATAACGTGGCGGATGCCGCAAAGGCGGGAGGTGGGTTCATCGTCCACCCCAGCGGCACGGCGGTCCACAAGTCGCAGGCCGAGATGGTGGACAGCATCACGGGGGCTGGAGCCACAAAGGTTGGGCCTACGGCCAAGGGGGACGGAACGATCTACAACATGGACACCCCCGGTGGTCCGATGGAGGTCCGCGTCATGGACGGGACGCCGGGAGGCGGCCCCAATAGTGGTCCCCGCACCGTGACAACTCGCGATGGAACGCAGAACGCTGCTGGAATGGGCGGAGAACGTGTTCAGGCGAACGGCGACGCGTTCCCCAGTGGTACCTCCAAGGCCGACCGGCAGGCTGGTGGCCACACGCACGAACAAGTGAACGACCGATGACGACTCCAACCGACGCGGCCAGGCAACTCTTGCGAGGCTCCGCCTTTGCAGGCTTCACCTTCCACACCGGATTCTCGCTCCGGTTCGAGAAGGACGGGGGTGACGTAGTCTCGGTCGACTTGGACGGGGCTTGGAGCTATGGCACTCCCACGACCTGGGCCGCTCTTGTCGCCGCTTGTCCGCTAAAGGGAGTCGAGCCGGAGGAGCCGGTCCAAGCTGCGGTTCTTGCTCATTTGCGCTGGTCGCTCGACAACTCGGTGCGTGACGTTCACGTGCACGGCAAGAACCTCTACATCGAGTTCGGGTGTGGCGAGACGTTGGTGACCAGGGTGGGCACTCTGACCGGCGGAGGCACCGACTGGGGCATCTTTGATCGTGGTGGCCATGCCGTCACTTGCGACAACGAGGTGGTGGACGTGGTCGGGTTTCGGTGACCACCGTCGCCCGTCGCCCGTCGCCCGTCGCCCGTCGCCCGTCGCCCGTCGCCCGTCGCCCGTCGCCCGTCGCCCGTCGCCCGTCGCCCGTCGCCCGTCGCCCGTCGCCTCGCGGCTGGGTCGGGTCGGGTCTCGCGAACTTGACAGGCCCATCCGACCCGCTCGGTGAGGACCAGGGGCCGGGTCTTCTCCCCGTTAGGGCTTGTAGATAAATAATAGACAACGAGGGACGGGACGCTCGCCGTTACAGATAGTGGGCCTGCGCGTGAGGGGATGGTCGCGCAAAGGCGCAAAGGCGCAAAGGCGCTCCAGTAGCGCCCAACCACAAACCGGCGTCCTCGCGGCTGGTTTCGCCCTTTGCGTCTTCGCGTCTTTGCGCGAGACAGCGCTGCCGAGGCCGTGAGCGCCGATGGTCGCCTCCGGGGGACGGTCGCCTGCATGTGGGACGGTGGCGTCACGGCGCCCCTCTCTTAGGGGTCAGGAGGCAATCTGTAACACCTACAGCGATGCAGGCTCCATCGCGCGACAGTGAGTCGTCGCGCGCCGCCGGTCCCGACAGGCGCCAACGATCGCGGGTTCCATCTCGTCGCTGAGCGAGGCACGGAGCCCATCAGAGCTCCTCACCCAGCGCCACAGCGCGCCACCTCCGCGCTACGATGCTCGCGAACCGTCAACCGTGGACGAGCTCGATGCGGCCATCACCATCCCCCGTCCAGCGCCTGCTCGCCGCGATCGCGACGTTGTTGTTGCTCTGGGCGCCGCCAGCGTCCGCGCTCGGGCGGCTGGTGTCCACGATGGACGCGAACAAGGTGGAGCAGGTCCAGGACCTCGACGCGCTGGGGCGTCCGGTCGCGTACACCTACGACGGCGTCGGCCGCCTGCGCGAGGTGCGGCGCGCTCAAGAGGGCTGCGCGCCGTTCACCGGTTCGATCTGGTGCAAGCTCGAGGGCGTGGCGCCGTGGTTCTCGTACGACTACGCGGGCTCGGACCCGGTGGCGATGTACGAGGGCGCGCAGTGGCGTGGCGCGGTAGACGTGGCGACGGACCCTTCGGGCGCGACCGAGTTCCGCTACGACCGCGGCGCGTTCGGTGCGCTGGGCCGCGTGTCGTCTACGAAGCGGATTTGGAAGGGTGACAACCACAGCGTGGCGTTCGAGACGGCGTACGACCTCGATGGGGCCGTGCTCTCGACGCGCTGGCCCGACGGGACGCGGGTGGACGCGACGCTCGAGCCTGACACGCGGCGCCTGCTTCAGCATGAGGTGAAGGCCGCGGGCGGCGCGAGCGCCGAGGTTCGCTACAGCTATGACGCGTGGGGGCTCCCTTCGGGTTGGGTTGGCGGTGAGCTGGGCCGGCAGCTGATGGGGAGCGCGACCTACCGGGCCGGGCCGACGCGGGTCGACCGCATCGAGTGGATGGGTGCGGTGTCGGGTCCGGCGGACCGGAGCGTTCGCTACGAGTGGCAGGACAACGGTCTGCTGCAGACGAAGCAGGTGAACGGCGCGCTGCCGCAGCTGTACGGCTACGACGAGCAGCAGCGGGTGAGCTACCTGGTGGAGCTGTCGAGCTGGCGTCCCCTGGAGGTGTACGACTACGACCCGCTTGGCAACCTTCGGAGCATGTACGGGCGCGGCACCCAGTGGAGCTACGGCACGCCGACGTTCTCGCAGAGCCCCGGTCGCGCGAGCCCGACGGGCGCGTCGGAGCTCCACAGCTGGGACGCCGTCGGTCGGATGCAGACGTGGAATGAGCTGGACAAGTGGGGGAAGGTGACGGCAGCCCGTCGTTACACGTACGACGGCGCGGGCCGCCTGATTGGCCTGCAGGAGAAGTCCTCGACGGGCGCCGCCCGCGCCCAGTACGGGTATGACGGCAGCAACGCGCTGGTGCGCGAGCAGCGGGTAGACGGCGCTCAGGAGCGCGTCGTGCTGCGCTTCGGCGGGTACCGGTACGACTCGGTGTCGAAGCGCGCGATCCAGAAGCTGCTGCCGATGGTGAGCCTGTCTGGGGGCACGTTCCGTTGGACGTTCACGGAGCCCGACGGTCACGCGCTGGAGACGTTCGACTCGTACGGGAGGTCCCGTAGCTTCGAGGTGCTTGGGGCGTACGGCGTGCCGCTGGCCGGGCAGACGAGCGGCTCGTGGGAGGTGGACGACTTCCACGGCGTGGACGTGGACGAGCGCAACCGGGTGATGCACATGGGGGCCCGTCACGCGCTGCAGCGGGATGGCCTTTGGATGCAGCCGGAGCCGCTGCTGTACCTGGGGATGACGAACGGGGACCTGGGGCGTCCGCTGAACTATGGCGGGGTGTATGCGGCGGGGAATCCGCTGAGGTTGCAGGATCGGAGTGGGAATAACCCCGTGCTGTGGGTCGTCGCCGAGGTTGTGGGGACGGGTCTCGATGTCGCTGGTGTAGGCATCTCGGCGTGGGGGTTCGTGTCCTCGCCGTCGTTGGCCACTGCGGGCTCCTTGGCACTCGATGTAGGTCTGACCGCGGCGGGCGCCGCGTTGCCTGGCGCTGGGTTGTCGGCCATGAGACACACCGACGATCTCCATGACGGCTACACGGCGGCGAAGGCCCTGATGGGGGGCGAACAGACGGTTGACACGTTAAGAGTTGCTGATGGGGTGGGAGACGCCTCAAAGGAAGTAGACAAGGTCGTCAAGCTTCCCAGTTCGAAGTACCCGGAGAGCGCGGCGCACGCCCGAGATGCGCAGGCTGCCGGCCATCCCGACGTGCTCACCATCGATCGGCCTGGGGCTCCCGGAAACCGGGGCGCATCGCTGAAGGGCATCGACAAGGTTCCGGGCAAACAACTCGATGAGTACCCACCTGCGATGTTCAAGGAGGGCGGAGCCGGAGCGAGCGTCCGACCCGTGACGCCGTCGGACAACATGGGTGCCGGGGCCTGCATCGGGAACCAGTGCCGGGGCCTGCCCGACGGTGCCACCGTCCGCATCGAGGTGGAGTAGCCGTGCGCCTAAGCCAGATGGAAGTCTCCTACAGCCAGTTGGCCGTGTTTCACTCGGCCCTGGCGAGTCCCTTCAACGACTGGACGAACACCCACGTCGCCCAGGGCTTCTCCTGGCGACCGGGCAGCGTGTCGTTCAGGACGCTCGAGCAGGCAGGACCGATCGATGTAGACGTGGTGAGATCAGCGGCGGATGTGGATGCGAGCCCCGCGAAGCGAATCATCGCAGTTCCGTTCGAGGTGGACGCGACCGGCGACGTGGAGGTCGCGACCATCAGTGCGGGTCAGCCGCTCCGACTGCCTCCGGGACGCTACCGTCTGACATTCGAGCACGGGGTGACCGCAGAAGGAGTGATGTGGGCAAGGCTCTCCTTCGAGCCGGTTGAGGCCGCTGCAACCCCGAGCGTCGTCAAGGCGGATGCCGAGTTGAGTCCACCGGCGAACCTGCTGATGGACGCGGAACCTGCGTAGAACGCCACCCACCGACCGGTGACCACCCTCGGCCCGCCTTCTCCGAGCGGTCGGCCACCCGTCCGACCCGCTCGGTCCCGTCGGGGGGCCAGGGCCGCCAGGGGCCGGGTCGGTCGTCGGCCTCGTCGCGGCTCCGACGTGCTGGACCTCGCCCCTGGCGGGGCCTCCCCCCACCTGACGGTGGTGATCGCCCTATCCATCCCGAAGGTCAGGGAGGCCCTGACCGATGGCCCGTGCGCACCGCTACGAAATGCTCCCCCACGTCGACGCGCTCCTCGCCCTGGTCGAGCAGGCCGACGCCCCTGAGCTGATGTTCCGGGAGATCGTCGCGCTGCTGGTCCACGAGGCACCCATCATCGTCGAGGCTCACGTCGTCCGCAGCGCGGACCACGTCGAGGGCGTGACCCGGCTCGGTGAAGCCCTGATGGGGCATCTGGCTTCGGGCCGAGGCTCCAGGCTCGAAGGCATGCGCCAGGCCGTGCTCGAAGCCGCAGAGGCCCACCGGGACGAGCTGGACGAGTACCTCCGAGTGGGGAGGTGGGTCCAGGAGATCGAGGAGGGTTGGGGGGAGCCGTGACCAGAGGGGTATCACTCCGCGCTAACGAGCGTAGTCCCTGCTCAGTTCGACGTTGCGCGCCCTCGCCGACCACGGTAGGGTGAGCGCACGTCCAGGCAGCCATACATGCTGCCGGCCACTGTCCGTGGACCTGGGCGCTGACGATCGAGAACCCCGCATCCAGCAATCCGGCTGGATGTTCCTGATCCACTCAGCGCCCCTGGAGTCCATCATGTCCGACAGCCCGAACCGCCGCCCCGGTGCGGTCCTGTCCCTGCGTGTGACCCGCGGGGATGTCGAGGCCCTCGACCAGCTCCGCCACGAGCTGCGTCCGCTCGGCCTCGACCTCTCCCGGCACGCCGCAGCACGGGCAGCACTGCGCCGTGGCCTCGACGCCATGAAGCAGGACGCGACGGACCCCGGAGGCGCATCGTAGCCGCGCCTTGCCCTCCCCGGATGCCAGTCCAGGGAGGGCGCGCCGGGCGCAAGGAACGGTGCTCAATGCCGCAAGAACCTCATACCCCGTCCACCCTCCCGGTGGACCCCCTCGTCTGGCTCACGTCCAGGCCCAACAAGAAGGAGACCGAGCCCACGCACTTGTGGGCCTTCGTCATCGACGAGAAGTCCCGCCTGCCGCTCCACTGGAGCCTCAAGCCCGCCGGGCGCATGTACACCCACGCCCCGAACATCCAGGGGGTGCTCCCGGACTATCGTTCGGCCGTGCGCGTGCCCGGCAAGCTGATCGCCGTGTCGGACTGGTCCGCCTGTGACCCGCGCATCCTCGCGCGCGACAGCAACGACGAGCAGCTCCTCGCGGACCTGCTCTCTGGCGACGCGTACGCCTGGGCCACGGAGCTGATGGCCGAGGACGAGCTGCCCGCCCGCAAGCGGGCCAAGCGCGCCATCAACGCCGTGCTCAAGGGCGGCGGCAAGCCTGCCGTCACCAAGCAGGGCGCGCCCGAGGACTTCGTCGAGCGGGTCAAGGCCCGGTGGCCGGTCGCGATGGCGTTCCTCGACCGCGTGGCGACGGTGTTCGCTGCCAACGACTACGCCGTCCACATCGCTGGCAGGCACGTCGTGCTGCCCGAAGATGGTCGGGAGCGGGGGAGCTGCATCGCGGCCTACTTCCAGGCGCACGAGAGCCATGCGTTGCGCAAGGTGCTCGCCTCGACCCGTCTGCGGGAGCTGGCGGAGCCGATCCTCCCCATCCACGACGGGATCGTGTGGGCCATCGAGGCCAAGAACATCAAGAGGGCTCAGGAGCTGATCCCCAAGGCGATGGCGTTCGCGATGATGAATAGCATCGAGCACCCGCTGGCGAAGGACGCCGCCACGATCACGTTCGGGCCTTCCTGGGGCGAGCAGGATGGCTCGACGGAGCCCTCGACCACGCCGTTGAACCCACTCGATCCGGTTCCATCACGTTCCAGTTTGCTCCGCCACTCTTTGCTGACGCGGCTCGCCCAGCCAGCGCCGGACCTCGTCGGACGCTTGGACGCGCAGGTGCACGCGGTCGCCCTCTGC
>Ga0210044_10001785_pt1 | contig 32710 bp, 29 predicted proteins | sample CryGey13umfilter_2_FD_183959 | JGI IMG/M metagenome (GOLD analysis project Ga0210044, IMG submission 183959) | Groundwater microbial communities from aquifer in Utah, USA - Crystal Geyser 4/9/14 3 um filter (SPAdes) (version 2) | ecosystem: Environmental > Aquatic > Deep subsurface >...
CGGGTCTGCCTTTCCCGAAGGGGCTGTTCCATGCCGGCTCGTTTTCTTCCTTCTTTCCTTTCCACAGAACAAAGTCCCGGACATCATCCTTTTCGTATTCATCTTTGTCTACGCTTAGACCGGTTTGGATTTCCCGGTGGTCCAGTCCGGAGAGTCGACCATAGCCTGGAAGACTGGAGATGTTAAAGTACACGGAACCGTCCTTTTCGTATGCGTGGCCCTTCTTCAACAGTGTGGAGATCAGTGAGATCATGTCGTCAATCGTTCGGGTTGCCCGGGGATACTCCTCAACCGGTTCCATGTTCAGGGTCTGGCAGTCCTCCATGAAGGCGTCAATATATTTTTCCGTATAATCATCCAGGCCGAGGCCCTGTTCCGTTGCCTTTCGGATAGTTTTGTCATCCACATCTGTCAGGTTCATAACCTGCTTCACCTGGAATCCACGATATTTAAGGTAGCGTCGCATCAGATCCTCAAAACAGAAGGTGCGAAAGTTACCGATATGGGCATAATCGTACACGGTGGGGCCGCAGGTATAAATCGTTACCAGATTCCCGTTCAGCGGAACAAAATCCTCCACTTTTCGAGTCAATGTATTGTACAGTTTCATGCTTCACTCCATTCGCTTAATCCTGCGAATTATAACATATGGCGGGGCGTTTTGCGTGCGTGTGGGCGTCGGAAAAGAATTGGGAGGGGGAGAGGTAGGAAAAAACAGGTAGTCAGGCATTCCCTGTTTTTTCTATATCTTCTCTTTGCTTGACCTTACCCTCTACTTACCCTCAACCTTATCTTTTCTGGAAGGCTTTGGGACATGGTCACACGCTTTCCCTTGCATTTTCTGTCCAGATGGTTAATCATGGCTTAGCGAAATCTTGGTTATCTTGCGAAGGAAGAGATGCCATGAAACACATTACTGTTGATAAGGTTGTATGCCCAGTACAAATTGCGAAGTTTATAAGGGTGAGACATGAAACAATCCCCTGTGCGAGATAAGGAACACAATCACCAGGATGAAGCTGTGGATTATGTGCGCCAGGGTCGACCGATATCGCGGGTTCGCGGAGTTCTCCAGGACTTGATGCGGCTGGTGTCTACGCTCTTTGCAATGGCAGGGTGGCGGCTCAAGCACCTGAACGTAGTGTGGGTGATCGGGAGTGCCATCAGCGTGTCCCTTGCCCACTTTCTTATTGCCGGCGCCGACTGGCGCCTCATTCTGCCCTACTTTCTATTTACCCTCGTCTTTTACTACGGCGGAAACGCAGTGATTCTCAGTTCGAACCTTCCCGCCCGCACCATCGCTCGCCTCGGCGAGAAACGCGCTTTCCGGGCGTACGAGACCGTGGCCGGGCTGATGTTTCTCAACCAGGGATTGGGGGTTGGCTGCATGGCGGCGCTGCACACTCCGAGGTGGGAACAGGCGGTGCCAGTGGCCTTCTTTCTCGCCGCAGGGGTGGTGCTGTTTGTGGCAGGCCTGGTCATCAAGCTGTGGGCCACACTCATTGTGGGTGTGGATGTGTACTACTTCCGCGATATGTTCCTCGGGCGTCCACTGACTCCCATGTGTGGCAGCGGGCCCTATGGTTTCCTCCGCAACCCCATGTACTCAGTGGGGCAGCTTCAGGGATATGGCTACGCTCTCCTCTATGGCTCTTTCCCCGGTCTATTCGCCGCTGCCGCCGGCCACCTGCTTATCTATGCCTTCTACCTGGCGGTTGAACGCCCGTTTGTTCGGAGCACCTACCCCTTGAGATAGTCGTAGATCCCCAATATTTGCCAGGCAATTTCAGGTTGGCACAACCACTAGGCCATTGGAATCCCATTGGCCCGGGTTCTAAGGTGATTCCGGAAAAATCAGCCGCCCAATAGTGGGTGACAGGTTGTTCAATAAGGAAGTTACATCTGCCCGATAAGGTCGCTTGCTATCTTTTACCCAACCTTTACAAACAGTGGCAGTCTTGTTGCTTCAAGATCTGACTGTCTTCATTCGGTCTTGAAAATACATATCTTTTGTTGAAACCTGTTGATCAGAGGTAACGTAAAACAGTACTATACTTTCTGTACTTTTTTGTAATATCAAAGGAGTCATTTGCAATTTCAAAGGAGCGTATTATGAAAAAAATGCTATTAATTTTACTTGTCATTTCCGGGTTGCAGGCCACAGCCGGGGAATATGTGATCGATGGCGCACACAGCCACGTTATGTTCAAGATCAAGCATATGACGATAAGTTCGGTAATGGGTCGTTTTGAAAAATTCAAAGGGTCATTTACCTTTGACCCCAAACACGTGGATCAGTCCACGGGAAATGTTACGATTGAAGTCAACAGCGTGAATACTGACGTGGGAGATCGGGACAAGCATCTGAAATCTCCCGAATTCTTTGATGTTGCCAAATATCCTGAGATGATCTTCAAGTCTACAAAGGTCGTCGTCAAGGCCAAAAACTATTTTCAACTCAAGGGCAACTTGACCCTCCATGGCGTAACCCAAGCCATTACGCTGGATGTCGAATACGGTGGGACAGCTGTCGACCCCTGGGGGAATACCCGTGTGGCTTTCAGTGCTACTGGAAAGCTCAACCGCAAGGATTACGGGTTGATGTGGAACAAGCTGCTTGAAACCGGTGGACTCCTCGTTGGCGAAGAAGTGACTATAAACATTGAAGTGGAAGCCATATTGCAGAAGTAGTCAGTCGTTAACTTGGAAGACGTGATTGTAACAAGGTAGCAGACGAGAACGTTTGTTGCAGGAGGATCCAATGGCACGAAGCATTTTTCCAGCCAGGGAACGCGGAAAGACACGAACAGACTGGCTCACGAGCCATCATTTGTTTTCATTTGGAAACTGGGACAACCCGAAGAGAAGAGGCTTTGGCTCACTGCGAGTATTCAATGAAGACAGGATTCGCCCGAAAACGGGTTTCGGGTTGCATTCTCATGACAATATGGAAATCATATCCATTGTGCTTGATGGCCAACTGGAACATCTTGACACAACCGGGAATCAGGGAGTTCTGGTTCCCGGCGACATTCAGGTGAGGTCAGCCGGATCTGGAATCCGCCATGCTGAACGGAACCCATCACACGACCGGCCTGCACGCTTTCTGCAGATCTGAATACATCCGGACAAGCCGGGATATCATCCGTCCTACCACCAGATTCATGTGGGCACTGATCCCACAAAGGGCTTCAAACCAATTGTTTCAGATGGAACAATTCCACAGACGGCTCCCATCCATGCCGACGCAACAATCAGCATTGCGTATTTGCTTCGGCATGAAACAGTCGTCTTTCCCGCATGCAAACCGCATCGCGGGTTGTTTCTGTATGTTGTTGAAGGAAAGATTACATGGTCAGATTGTGCACTCGAAAAAGGGGACTCCCTTCAATGCACAGAGATCAAAACATCTCAGTGGACGGCTGATGTTAAGCCTACAGTGGTTTTGATAGATGTCCCGATTCATTGATGCTTGCTTCTATGTTTTTTCTTTGTATCGGTATGAATAAATTGCCGGGTCATGGAAGTGGCTTATTTAGGAACCCTCCGGAAAAATGTGGATGCGGTGAGTTTGGAGCCGGTCGTTTTTTAGCGCCAAAAGGCCTTTGTCAGGGTTCAGGGGAAAGGTCCACTTTATCCAGGTCAATCATCCTGAAAGCCTTGATGACCTCAGGCAGATAGAATTGTCCCTCCATGGCGGAAAGCTCATCTCGTGTCTCCACCAGTGTTTTCTGTTCTTTGTATTTTCTGTGGGGGCTGGTCATAGCTTCGAAGGAATCGGCGAGTGAGATGATGTTGGCAGCGATTGAAATATCCCGAGTCCCTCCAGGGTAACCGCTTCCATCCATGTTTTCGTGGTGTTGGAAGACAATGCGGGCAATGTCCCGAAAATTAAGTTTTTCCAGGATATCTCTGCTGAAGGTCACATGACGAAAGACATAACTCAGCTCATAATCGCTTAATTTTCCGATTTTATTGATCAGAATCCACGGGAGCTTCAGTTTCCCGACATCATGGACATATGCCGCAAGATAGAGTGTCTGGAGGTCCAGCTGGTTCTGGACATATGGAAAGAGGGTGAGCATCTTCTTGCCAATCATGTAGGACAGGGACGCGACCCTGTGGGAGTGCTTTTTCCCTGTGTACCAGTCTTTTTCTTCCAGGAATTCGACAAATTGTTTCAACAAAGAATTTCCTTTCATGTAGAACTCGCTGACATTTTTCCTGTTTTCCGGGAATGACATGGAAAATGTCTGGGCAATATCAAGAAATACATCCATGACGTACAGTTCCATGAAAACGTCAGGGGTGTTGAAGGAGGCACGGAACGCCAGTTTTGCGTCGCTGTAAGCGCTGGAAAAATCTGAATGGTAAGAATGCAGGACCGCGCGCGCAGCATAGTAGTAGTAGCCATGTGCGGTCAGAAAATCCTGGTTGGCATTGAGCATGTGAAATGCTTTTTCCAGAGCGTCCTCAGATTTGCTGGGATATCCCATGCTTGCACAAATCAGGGCTTGCTGACAGAGATAGAAAAAACGGTGTCGTTTTTTCCCGGCCGCGTTCAAGTTCCGGGAAGAAGAGAGGGCGTTTTCAAAGATTGTTTTCCTTTTTCCCGAGCCGACTTGTTCTGTCGTAGCCAGTTCAAGAGAAGCAATGGTATGAATGTGAGTCAATCGCTGTCGAAGTTCAGGACCGGACAGGGGAAGTCTCATTGAAAAAGGACTTCCTGATTTGGTCTTTTCCAGGTAATTCAACGCTCTTCTGCTTGTGGAAACAGCCACATTGAAGTTTCTGCGTTGAAGCGCGATCATGGACTGTGTTGTCATGTTGAACACATAGCAGGGTGTAATTTCGGCACCGGATGATTTAAGTGATTCAGCGAGAAAGTGATCGGCTTCCTCATCCATACCGAGTGCGGCGAACAGGTAGGCGATCGCCGCTGTAATCAGCAGTCGGGTTTTCTTATTCAGTTTCGATTCAAAGGTTTCATGCACCTGTGTCAGAAGTTTCAAGGCGGCGAGAAGGTCACCGGTCTCGATGAAATTTCTGGTGTACTGGAAGAGTTGTTCCAGATAGCTTTCAAATTCTTCTCTTTTGGCCATGGACTGTTCGAAATGATTGACGATGGATTCAAGGATGACCGGCACCCGTTCCGAGTATAACTCGAAATTTTTTTTGGAAAGGGTCTTTATGTTGCTCAAGCGACTCAGGACAATTTTCTTCACCACCCCATTGTAAAAAATGTGAACGAAATAATCAAGGATAGTTCTTAAAATTGATAATAGTATCTTTGTTATCTGTTAGATTCGATCTCTATAGTTATATTACGATCCCCTTGAACGACGAATACGAGAGGGGACACTGGAAAGCTCAAGAAAATTGCCAGTGCATGAGGGCACAGGGACGGACGGTCAATTCACTGTTTTTACTTAACCATAAGCTCAATACCGTCAACCATCGTCCACTTTTTTTCCTTGCCTGAGCGGCTAAATCTCCTAAAATACCAGATATAGATAAACCAATAGGGAGGATTGAGATGGTGAATAGCATACCGGATACAGGGACAATGGCCCCGGGATTTTCATTGATGAATGCGGATGAGCATCTGGTTGAATTGACAGATTTCAGGGGGAAATGGCTCGTCCTGTATTTCTATCCAAAGGACAACACACCGGGATGCACCATAGAGGCGCTGGACTTTACCACCCTGAAAGGGGAGTTTGAACAGGCCGGGGCGGTGATTGCAGGTGTGAGCCCGGATGCAAGCACGAAGCACCGCAGCTTTATCGGGAAGAAAAATCTGACGATTGAGTTGCTCAGTGACCCGGAGCATCAGGCGCTGGAGGCTTACGGGGTATGGCAGTTGAAAAAGAACTATGGCAGGGAATACTATGGTGTTGTGCGCAGCACTTTTCTCATTGATCCTGAGGGAAACATAGAAAATACATGGACAAATGTTCAGGTGAAGGGGCATGCAGAGGCGGTTCTGGAAGCGCTCTCCAGAGCCAAAACAGAGAACAGGAGGGTATGATGGCTGAAAATTTTGAGATTGTGGAACGGGTGGGAGTGTCTTCGGTAAGTATCAGCGATGCGATAAAGTCCGCTGTTTTCGGGGCAAGGAAGGAACGTCCGGTAGCATGGTTCGAAGTGATCCAGCAACGGGGACGTGTGGCTGACAATGGTGATCTGGAATATCAGGTGACGGTCAAGGTGGGGCGGAAGCTGGGATAGCGAATAAGGCTGGAAAGAAAGTCATTGAACCGCAGACGTGAATCGGAGATCACAACGGACACGGGAACTGATTCCAGTTTGGGCTGTCGAATAAATATTGAATCTCTTCTATTCGTTATTTTTCTGCTTATTCTTTCCATTTTCAGTCTTGCCGGTGGAAAACCGCTGTTTCAGAGTCTGGTCCGGATGCGGTTGACACTCGGCACGTTGTTCATATTGCCCTTTTTTGTTTTCATTGTAATTGTCTTAAGGAAATGGCGTCGCCTCAGGAAGATGGTGGTGGAATGGTGGGTAATAATCGGCGTGCTGGCGGTGTATGAGAGTCTGAAACATCTCCACGCCAACTGGATTACTCACTTACTGAGGATTGCCCCGAAAGACGGGGCCATGAAAGCCATTGACAGTTTTCTGTTCACAAAGCCTTTGCCCCTTCTCATGCAGAACTGGTCTGATCAGCTATTCATTGACACGATGTGGATATTTTATATCTGGGTTTACTACCTGTTTCCTGTTTGCCTGATGGGGTATTTGTATTTTGTGGTTGGAGATGAATCAGAATTCCGTCGCTTGAGAAGGGGCCTGGTAATCGTGTTGCTGGGGGGATACATCGGGTACATTCTCGTCCCGGTGGCGGGACCTCTTTTTACGATAGGGGCGCAGTTCACTCAACCGATCCTAACCAAGCCGGTATTGAAGAAACTGGTTTTTGATACACTCCGATACAATTGGGACTGTTTCCCGAGCCTGCACACAGCGGTTCCCTGGCTGTTTACTTTTCTGCTCTGGCGAAGAGGCAGCTGGTGTCTGCGTTCTCTCTGCCTGATTGCGGCTGCAGGCGTGACCTTGTCAACTGTGGTTCTGCGGTTTCATTACGGGATTGATCTTATCGCCGGTCTGGTATGGGCAGCTTCAGTTGCGGTTCTTATCGGGAAAACAGAACGGTATTCATGGCAGGTGCGAGTCCCGAAACTTTTTGAAAAAAGGATCAATGGCGGTTAACGTTGAGTTCAATTTCCCTCCCCTTTTCCCTGAACTGGAACCCTGAAAGAACTGTGATCTTTCCAGTGCTTTTGCCTGTAGAAAATATTTTTTAGTGTTATAATCCAACTGTCACTGCTTATTGAGGAGGACATATGGCAAAAGTAAAAGGTGCAGTTGTCATCAACACTGAGAACTGCAAGGGGTGCGGTTTGTGCATTTATGCCTGCCCGACAGATACGTTGGGCTTTTCTAAAGAAATCAATTCAAAGGGGTTTAACTACTCCGAAATGGTGCAGGACGAATGCATTGCCTGCGTGAGTTGCGCTCTGGTGTGCCCGGACGCCGTAATTACGGTTTACCGGATGAAAAAGGACAAAGCGGTTTAGGAGGATGGTGAAGTGAGTGAAATGCTGTTGATGAAAGGAAACGAAGCGATGGCAGAAGCCGCTATCCGAGCAGGGAGTGAGGGATATTTTGCTTATCCCATTACACCGCAGTCTGAAGTGGCGGAATACATGGCCCGTGAAGCGCCGAAACATGGAACTGTTTTTCTGCAGGCGGAGTCGGAACTGGCCGCAATTAATATGCTCTACGGTGCGGCAGGAGCAGGATTTAAAGTATGGACATCCTCATCTTCTCCCGGCATCTCGTTGATGCAGGAAGGGATTTCATATATTGCCGGGGCAATGCTGCCCTGCGTGATTGTCAATGTTAACCGGGGTGGTCCCGGACTGGGAACCATTCAGCCCTCCCAGGGTGATTACTTCCAGACAGTAAAGGGTGGCGGTCATGGTGACTACAGATTAATTACGCTGGCACCATCCACGGTTCAGGAAATTGCTGACTACATGAGTCTTGCTTTTGACCTTGCGTGGAAGTACCGGAACCCGGCTATGATTCTCATGGACGGCGCATTGGGTCAGATGATGGAAAAAGTCCAATTCAAGCCGTACACGGATCCGGGCAGAGATTTCTCCTGGTCCACCCGCGGTAAAAAGGAAGATCGGGAAAGCAATTTCATTACCTCTTTGTTTATCAAGCCTGAAGAAATGGAGCAGGTGAACCTCCAGCTCCAGAGAACATACCGTGAAATTGAGAAAAACGAAGTCCGCTATGAGACCTATGAAATAGACGATGCCGATCTGGTATTTGTGGCTTATGGATTGTCCGCGAGAATCGCCAGCAAAGTCATGCATATCTTGCGGAATAAGGGACTGAAAGTCGGGCTGGTGAAACCGGTCACACTGTGGCCCTACCCATACAAGATCCTGCATGACCTGGCAGACCGTGTGAAAGGATTCTTCGTGATGGAGCTGAACGCAGGCCAGATGGTGGAAGATGTCCGTCTGGGCGTCAACGGCAAGAAGGAAGTGGGTTTTTACGGCAGAATGGGCGGTATGATCTACTCACCGGAAGAAGTTGCGGAAAAGGTCGAAGCCTTTGCCCGTAAAATCGGGATGTAAGGAGAAAGAAATGGGTATTACAGTTTCCCTTGAGAATATGGACAAGATTTACGAAAGACCAAAAACACTGAAAGACCAGGTCATGCACTACTGTCCCGGCTGTGGTCATGGTGTGGCCCATCGCCTTGTGATGGAAATTGTGGCAGAGTTGGGCATTCAGGAAAAAACGATTGGCATTGCACCGGTAGGCTGTTCGGTCTTTGCCTACTATTACATGGATATTGATATGCAGGAAGCTGCACATGGCCGGGCCTGTGCAGTGGCCACGGGAGTCAAGCGAATGATGCCGGACCACTATGTTTTTACCTATCAGGGCGACGGCGATCTAGCGGCTATCGGAACCAACGAAACCATCCACGCTTGTAACCGGGGTGAAAACATCACAATCGTTTTCGTCAACAATGCCGTTTACGGTATGACTGGTGGCCAGATGGCCCCAACAACATTGATTGGTCAGATTACCACCACGTGTCCGTCTGGCCGGGAACAGGTGGCAAACGGCTATCCCATCCGGATGTCAGAACTGGTGGCTCAGTTGCCGGGCACCACTTATGTGGAAAGGGTTGCAGTCAATACTCCGGCACGGGTCCGGAAGGCGAAAAAGGCGCTGACAAAAGCATTCAAGAGCCAGGAACTGAAGAAAGGCACATCCTTTATTGAGATCGTATCAAATTGCCCGTCCAACTGGAAAATGACACCGGTGGAATCCAATAAATGGCTGGATGAGAACATGTTGCCGTACTACCCTCTTGGCCTGTACAAAGATGAAATCAGTGGAGAGTGAGACATGTTAGAAGAAATTGTATTTGCGGGATTCGGCGGTCAGGGCGTTCTATCCATGGGCCAGATCATCGCTTACTCCGGCATGATTGAAAACCGTGAGGTGTGCTGGATGCCATCCTATGGCCCGGAAATGCGTGGCGGAACTGCCAATTGCATTGTATCTTTGTCCGATGAACCGATTTCATCCCCGATTCTGGCTCTTTTTGATACGGTAGTGGCGTTGAATCAGCCTTCCTTTGAAAAATTTGAGCCGGAAGTGAAGTCCGGGGGTGTTTTGATTTATGATGCAACAAACATCAAGATTAAGTCAAGTCGTACTGACATCGAAGTGCTGGCAATCCCAGGGAGTGAAAAGGCAAATGAACTGGGTAACCCCCGGATGATGGGGATGATTTTGCTGGGTGCCTACCTTGCAAAAAAACCTGTTCTTAAAACAGAAAGCATTCTGGCGGCACTGAAAAAGGTATTGCCTGAACGATATCATCACATGATTCCATTGAACCAGAAGGCACTGGAAACCGGCGCATCTTTTGTTAATTAACGATGAATTTGCCCCCTCTTTCGGGAGGGGGTGCTTCTTTTGTATATGATGAAAAAAATAGCAATTATCCTTTTTTGTGTTCTGACAATTCCGACTGTGGCAGTAGCGGGAAATCGTCCACAGCAACTTTTGGGGAAGATGTTTCATGCTGTGGAACAGAATGTTTTTGCCACAGGCTACCGGAACCAGAAACAGATGACGGTTTCCGGTAACGTTGCGGTCACAACTCCCCCATCCACCGTTTCACGTAAACTGCAGATGATCAACACGAATCTGAGTTTTTCATTCGGCATGGCCGGAATTGTGCTTCCTGACGGTAGATGTAAGCTGGATTTTTCCGGAGATATGGGGGATGTCACAATGGCGAAGACAGCTCGCCGGGAAATTCTCTATTCTACGGATTTCAATGCATATTCTGTAACGAACAAGAGTACAATGTCACATGCGTTAAATTTTCACACCTACTTTATCAGGAAATTGAACAACATAAGTTCGGACTTCATGACCTCCGGGAGATGGAGTTTCCAGCTTGGTCACGAGGTCGTCTACGGGGCGGATAAGTGCTACGTTGTTACAGTGGCAACTGAGTTCAAAGAAGGGACACGGCGTAAAGCCAGGGCCCGTGTGCAAAACCTTGACGACCTGATCACATTCTGGAAACGGGGCAAAATCAGCTTCACAATCCGAAAAAAAGACTTCATGCCGGTACGGATTGTATATGAAAATCCGGAAGAGAATATAAATTCTGAAATCACATTCGCTTATGACGGCAAAACTCACCTTCCCCTTCGCCTCGATGTCAGCGGAAACGCGGCTGGTGTGGCCGGTAGCGGACAAGCGTCCATCTCCTATTCACCCACCGGTGAATTCAGTAGTGTTTCCCTCCAGTTCGACAATGCGCTGGGCCAGTCTGTTTCCCTGGACCTGAACTTGGAATTTTCAGGAACCGCTGGCATGTCCATCCTTGGTTTTCTGCCACCTATGGATGCCCAGCGTATGGCAAAGCAGAACCTCAAACTTCTCATGCTCACCAACATCGCCGGCTCCCTGCTTCGAATGCAGCAGGCCGGTATTAACATCAAGACCATCAAATTCTGATTTTCCCGCCTTTTAACCCGAGAAACGTGAAAGTTCTTGTGGGCGAGGGAGGGAAAGAAGCAAACCTTGGACTAAGCCAATTCCCTGATTCTTCTTCCACTTACATATATGCGCACTCTCCGGTTCGCTGCAACGAACAGGAGAGTGGCCAGAAACTGACTGCATGCCGTCAGAAACTGTTGATTCCCTGGATGCCTCTGTATGCGATAAGTGGCTGTAAAATAAGTATGTAAGATTTATTCCCTTTGCTGGCACAAGTCTTGCTAATATAGAAGTGCGAATACTGAACGGGGGTAAGCAAGATGCGAACTAGAAGATGCCTGATCATAATAATTGGTTTCTGGATTGGATTGGCAGGTCCGAATGCCGTGGCACAATCAGCAGTGGCCAAAACTCCTTCCTTCTCTACACATTCCGGTTCGACGACTGTTCTCGCCGAATCCAGCAAAGACACTACTGCTATCCTTGTAGAGGAAGCTCTCCGGAACAATCCTGGACTCAAGGCTCAAATGGACCGGGTGCGGGCCGCTGAGAAACGACCGTCGCAGGCCGACGTACTGCCCGATCCAACAGCGGATATACAATTCATGATGCTTCCCATCAACGGCGGACTCAATGCCAGCGACGCTCTCACGAAGGGTGTGTCCATCGGTGTCACTCAGCATCTTCCGTATCCGGGAAAGCTGAAGCTGAGAAAGCAGAAGGCCGAACGTGAGGCTGATGCGGCCAGAATCCAACTGATTGCTATGGAGAGCAGTTTGAAAGGAAAAGTTGAATCAGCTTCCTACCAGTACGCCCTGTACGTTCATCTCCTTGGTATCAACGACAAAATCCAGGATGCTTTGAAAGCTGCAGCCAAAGGTGCCTCAGCCATTTACGCATCGGGCAAAGGCAACCAGGCCGACGTGCTTATCGCCCAGACCGCACTGACAAAGTCGAAAACAGACAGAATTACCCTGGAAAATCAACTGGAAATTGCCCGTGCCCGTCTCGATGATCTGGTTGGAAGCACCGTGCCATCTGATCTGCTCAGCCGGATCACGATTCCGGAACCGGAGAGTCTACCTATTTTCGACACCCTTATTAAGGATCTCCGGAACACGGCACCCATGGTGTTAAGTGCACAATCTGAGGTTGCGGTCAGGGAAAAGCAGATCGACATTGCCAAAAAGAATTTCAAACCCGACTTTTTCGTGGGTGGCCGCTATCGTCACAATGATGTGACGATGGGTGGTCACGACTATTTTGCAGCTATGGTCGGCATCACACTTCCCTTTTTCCACCATAAGAAACGGTACACACCTGCACTCCAGGAGGCCAACTACATGAGAGAAAGTGCCAGGGAGAAGGCTGGCAGCGTTCTCAACGAAGCGCGGTTCATGTTGACGGATGCCTATCAGACCGGCAGTCATGATCTGGATATCTACTCGCTTTACAAGGATGGATTGCTGATTCAGGCAAACAAAGCTTTCCAGTCCGCACTGACTTCCTACACAGTTGGTGAGAGCGACTTCATGACCCTGCTCAGGGCGCTGACCAACTATTACAACTACCAGTCTCAGGCCCTCATGTCCAAAGTTGATTACCATGTTTCTGTGGCCCGGATGGAAGCCGTGCTGGGTCGTCCACTCCGGACAATAAGTGCGGTCAGACCGCAAGGGGGAACGCATAAGAAAAGGACAGATACAGTGCCCGATTCGGCGCAAGAGCTCGGTCATAGGGAGGACAAACATAAATGATTACAAAAGATTGCACGTTTTCAGATTTAGGTTGCTGCATTCCGTCATTTGCTGGATTTCGTCGGGTGTTTGAGAGGGAGGTGCCACTGTGAAGCGAATTATTTTTGTAATGATCCTTGCCGTTTTCCTGGCGTTCTTGTTCGGTAGATCTACAGTGGAGAAGTCGCATGTGGACACCCTGAAGGGTTCTGAAAAGGCCACAGCAACTCATATAAAGAAACAACTTTATACGTGCGGGATGCACCCTCAGGTCATCCAGGATCACCCGGGGAATTGCCCGATCTGCGGTATGGGGCTGACGCCTGTCAAGAATACGGATTCAAAAGTGGCCAAGAAAGATGAGAAAACCGAGCGGAAGATCCTCTACTGGCGGGCACCAATGGATCCGACGTACATCTCCAAGAAACCGGGCAAATCACCCATGGGAATGGATCTCGTACCTGTTTACAATGATGAAGTTTCTTCAGGCGAAATTACCATCAGCCCTTCAGTGGAACAGAACATTGGCATCACAACTGCCACTGTCCGAAGTGGTCCACTTTCCCATACGATCAAAACCTACGGAAGCACTACCTGGGATGAGAGAACGCTGTCCGCGATAAACACAAAAATTGATGGCTGGATTGAGAAGCTCTACGTGAACGAAACGGGTCAACGGGTGCGAAAAGGGCAGCCCCTGCTTTCCATTTACTCTCCTCAGCTTGTGGCCACGCAACGGGAATACCTTGCGGCACTGGATACTGCCCGTGCTCTTCAGAAGAGTTCCGATCTGACGGTGGCTCAGGGCGGCAAGGACTTGCTTGAAGCAGCGCGCCGTCGTCTCACATTGTGGGACATTTCCGGCAAACAGATTGATCGGCTTGAGACGACCCGAAATGTCCGGAAAAACCTGACCCTCTATGCTCCAATAGGCGGAATTGTGACCCACCGGGCTGTCGTTGTTGGAGACCATGTGAAAGCGGGTATGAACCTCCTGAAAATTGCTGCCCTTGATCCAATCTGGGTTATCGGATCCGTATATGAGTCCGATATTCCGTTGGTAAAGAAGGGAATGGAAGCGAAGGTGTCCTTTGATAATCTCCCTGGAGAGTTTTTTAAGGGAAAGGTTGATTATACTTATCCCTATCTCGAAGGTGCTTCCCGCACCGGAAAAATCCGAATTATTATGCCCAACAAAGACGGGAAAATTCTGCCTGAAATGTATGCATCTGTCGCTTTGGCTGTTCAACTTTCTACGGAAACGCTCCAGATACCATCCAATGCGGTCATCCGGGCGTCCTCGAACGATACAATTGTTTTTATTTCAAAGGGTGGTGGAAAGTTCGAAGGCAGAAAAGTAGTTCTTGGACCGATTGGAGACGGTAATATGGTGATGGTGAAGGCCGGGCTTGAAGATGGTGAACACGTTGTAACATCGGCCCAATTCCTCCTTGATTCCGAAAGCAACTTGAAGGCGGCGATCCAGAGCATGCTGGACTCCCAAAAACAGGAGAAAACAAGATGATTGGCCGCGTTATTGACTGGTCCATCAAAAACCGTTACCTCGTTCTTATTCTTACAGCTCTCTTCATCGCGGCCGGAATCATTGTCATGCGCAATACTCCGGTGGACGCTATTCCGGACCTTTCCGACACCCAGGTGATTGTCTTTACCCAATACCAGGGCCAGAGTCCCCAGGTGGTGGAAGATCAGGTCACATACCCGCTCACAACAGCGATGCTTGCGGTGCCCAAAGCGACCGTGGTGAGGGGATACTCGTTCTTCAATTTTTCCCTTGTTTACATTATTTTTAAGGACGGAACCGACATCTACTGGGCGCGCAGTCGGGTTCTCGAATATTTAAACTATGTTACACCCAGGCTACCCGATGGAGTCGCTCCGCAGCTCGGCCCCGACGCCACAGGTGTTGGCTGGGTTTACGAATATGCCCTTGTGGACCGGTCCGGAAAGCATCGCCTCGACGAACTGAGATCTCTCCAGGACTGGTACCTGCGCTATCAGCTGCAAACAGTCCCTGGAGTCGCCGAGGTGGCCAGTATTGGCGGGTACGTCAAGCAATATCAGATTGAGATAGATCCCAACAAGCTGGCGGCTTATCACATTTCCATGAATCAGGTCAAACACGCCATAAAACGTTCCAACAATGATGTCGGCGGCAGGATTGTGGAAAGAGCCGAGACGGAGTATATGGTGCGGGGCCTTGGATACATCAAGAGTCTGGATGATCTGCGAAAGATTCCCATTGGGCTTGATCCGGGAGGTATACCCATTCTATTGGGGCAGGTGGCACAGGTTCACCTTGGGCCTGAACTGCGCAGGGGACTGGCCGACCTCAACGGTGAGGGTGATGTGGCGGGCGGCGTGGTTGTCATGCGCTTCGGTGAAAACGCCCTGAAAACCATTAACGCAGTAAAGGCAAAACTGAAGGAATTGAAAAAGGGATTGCCGCCCGGTGTTGAAATTGTGGAGGTGTATGATCGCTCCGGTTTGATAGACAGAAGCATCGGCTTTCTTAAAAACAAGCTGGTAGAGGAACTGCTCATCGTTTCACTGGTGTGCATTCTATTTCTCTTCCACTTCAGGAGTGCCCTGGTTGCCATTTTCATGCTTCCGCTGGGAATCATGGCGGCCCTTATCATTATGTATCTCCAGGGACTCAACAGCAACATCATGAGCCTGGGAGGCATTGCCATTGCCATGGGTGCCATGGTGGATTCTGCCATCATCATGATTGAGAATGCCCACAAGAAGATGGAACACGGGTATGATCCGAAAAATCACTGGACAATCATTGCGGAGGCATCCAAAGAAGTGGGACCAACCCTCTTCTGGTCCCTGCTGGTCATCACGGTTTCCTTTCTCCCGATTTTTGCCCTGAACCAGCAGTCTGGGCGTCTCTTCAAGCCCCTCGCCTTTACGAAGACTTACGCGATGGGAGCTTCGGCCTTTCTGGCTGTCATCCTGGCGCCGGTACTGATGGGGTGGTTCATCCGAGGCAGAATCCGCACCGACGCTGAAAATCCAATCAACCGATTCCTCGTCTGGATTTACCACCCTGTTGTTGACTGGGTTCTCAAGCATCGGCGACTGGTGCTGGTTCTCGCGCTTGTGTGTATAGGAAGTACGATCTATCCCATACGTCACCTCGGCTCTGAATTCATGCCACCCATCAACGAAGGTGATCTGCTCTACATGCCCACAACACTGCCCGGCATTTCTATAGGCAAGGCGAAAGAATTGCTCCAACAGACCGACCGCATTATCAAAAAATTTCCCGAGGTCAAATCTGTGTTCGGAAAGGTGGGCCGGGCGGAAACCGCAACAGATCCGGCACCGCTCACCATGATCGAAACGACCATTCAACTCTGGCAGAATAAGTCTCACTGGCGAAATGTTTCGGAGGGCCGCTGGTACTCAGAATGGGCCCCCGAATGGGCCAAAAAGGGCCTCCGCCTGCTCTGGCCGGAAAGCAGAAAGATCACCCAGAAGGAGCTCATTGATAAGCTCAATGACGCTATCCAGTTTCCCGGACTGGTGAATGCGTGGACCATGCCCATCAAGACCCGGATCGATATGCTCAGTACAGGCATCAAGACCCCCGTGGGTATCAAGATTCTGGGCCCCGACCTCGACACCCTCTCGAAACTGGCCAAAGAGGTGGAAGCCGTGGTAAGAAAGGTACCGGGAACACGCTCGGTTATCGCGGAGCGCGTGACAGGCGGGTACTACATGGACTACACAATAAATCGTGATGCGGCAGCTCGCTACGGCTTGACAGTGGGCGATATTCAGGACGTGATCCAGTCGGCCCTTGGGGGTATGAAGGTGACGCAGACTGTAGAGGGTCTTGAACGCTATCCCGTGAACCTCAGATACATGCGGGACTACCGTGATAATCTGGAGGCTCTGAAGCGGGTTCTAATCACAACACCCACCGGTGCCCGTATCCCGATTTCCCAGGTTTCATCATTTTCCCTCCACCAGGGCCCCCCGGCAATCAAGACGGAAAACTCCAGAAAAACGGCGTGGCTCTATGTGGATCTGGAGAGCTCTGACATCGGGGGCTATGTCGAGCGTGCAAAGAAAGCTGTAGACGAACAGATAAAGCTGCCCGCCAAATACAACATTGTCTGGAGCGGACAGTATGAATACATGGAACAGGCAAGGAAGCGCCTGATGGTAGCTGTGCCGGTGACATTTGTTCTTATCCTGCTCCTTCTGTTTTTTAACACACACTCGTTCAGCAAGGTTGGCATTGTGGTCCTGGCTGTCCCCTTTTCACTGGTTGGTTCTTTCTGGCTGCTCTACATACTGGGATATCACCTCTCGGTGGCAGTCTGGGTCGGGATCATCGCACTTGCCGGGCTTGATGCCGAAACCGGTGTGGTTATGCTTCTCTACCTGGATCTCGCCCATAATCTCTGGGCCAGACTGGGACGCATGAAGACACTTGGAGACCTGAAGCAGGCCATTTTCCATGGGGCGGTTAAACGGATCCGGCCGAAAATGATGACCGTCGGAGCCATTGTCGCGGGATTGATTCCCATTATGCATGGTACCGGAACCGGTTCTTCCGTCATGAAGCGCATCGCCGCGCCAATGGTGGGAGGTGTTGTCACATCTCTCCTGCTGGAACTGGCGATCTATCCCGTTCTCTATTACTATCTGAAGCGCCCGCACCTGGATCCATCGCTGGAACCTACGTCGGAGGAACTCCTTCACGAAACGCATTAACGCGTCTTTGTCGCGGAGGATAATGAAAGGAGATTATGATGGAACTTAAAAAGATCACAGCCATTGTCCGCACGGGTTGTCTGGAAGCGGTAGAAAATTCGTTGCAGACCATTGGGGTAGCAGGCATCACCGTGACCCGTGTCAAAGGCTACGGAGAACACAGCAATTTCTTCAGTAATGGCTGGTATTGCACACACGCCCGCATTGAGATATACACTGAGCAGACTCGGGTTCACGAAATCGTGAGCACCGTCATGGATGCCGCCCGGACGGGCAGGCGGGGTGATGGTATAGTAGCGGTCCTGCCTGTGGAACAGTTGTACAAAATCAGGGAAAGCCAGACACCAACAGGTTGATGTGTCGATGGTAACCCCACTGGGAATGGGAATGTCCCCCGACCTGAAAGACAGGTCTGAAACCCCATTCGAGTGAATGAACGAAGCGATAAGAAAAGGAGATCACGATGGAACATGATCATCACACCCACGACAAAAACAATCGAGACTGTTGCGATACTGATGAACACACTCTTGCACAGGAGCAGCTGACAGAAGAAACCAGAGACCCGGTATGCGGGATGACGGTGAATTTGAAAAAAGCTGTTCACAAATTAACCCACCAGGGACAGGACTATGTATTTTGCAGTGCTTCCTGCCAAAAAAAATTCCAGGAAAATCCGGTAAAGTATTTCGGTGACGGGGATTCCGCATCTCATTCTTCTCCCGGCTCTCTCACGCCCACTCGCACTCACACTCGCACTTCTGAAGAGTGGACCTGCCCGATGCATCCTGAAATTATAAAGGATGAACCCGGGAGTTGCCCGATCTGCGGCATGGCCCTGGAGGCCACAATGCCATCGGTTGAATCCCATGAAAGTGAAGAATTGACTGACATGACCCGTCGATTCAAAGTTTCGGTTGTGCTGACCATTCCATTGGTGTTGATTGCCATGGGAGATCTGCTGCCAGGCCAGCCGATGTCCAGGCTTTTTTCTCCAGTGGTTCGTACCTGGATTGAATTGGCTCTTGCCACACCGGTTGTCGTATGGGCTGCGTGGCCGTTTTACATTCGGGCAGTTGCCTCGCTCAAAGGGTTCAACCTGAATATGTTCACCCTGATCGGACTGGGTGTATCTGTGGCCTACGGATACAGCATTGTCGCGGCGCTTTTCCCGGGGATATTTCCGGACGCGTTCAGAGGTACAGGCGGTCAGGTGGATGTGTACTTTGAAGCGGCCGCAGTCATTGTGACCCTGATTCTGGTGGGGCAGATCCTGGAGCTCAGAGCGAGGGGCCGCACCGGAGAGGCAATCCGGGCACTGCTCGGCCTCACACCGAAGACGGCCCGTATCATCCGAGAGAACGGGGTGGAAGAAGATATTTCTCTGGAACAGGTACAACCGGGGGATCGTATTCGGGTACGGCCCGGGGAAAAAATTCCGGTGGACGGAGTCGTGCTGGACGGGGAAAGCTCGGTGGATGAGTCCATGATTACCGGTGAACCACTTCCGGTTTTGAAAAGAGCCGATGACGAAATTGTGGGTGGAACCGTCAATGGCAACGGGTCATTGATTATGCAGGCGAAGAAAGTGGGGTCAGATATGCTGCTTTCCCGAATTGTCGCTATGGTGGCGGAAGCGCAGCGCAGTCGGGCCCCGATTCAGAAACTTGCAGATACTGTCGCCGGATGGTTTGTTCCCGCAGTGGTTTTGAGTTCAGTTGTAACCTTCGGAATATGGGCAGCGTATGGGCCGGACCCGAAAATGGCCCACGCACTGGTGAATGCGGTAGCCGTGCTGATCATCGCATGTCCGTGCGCCTTGGGACTGGCAACGCCCATGTCTATCATGGTGGCAACCGGCAGAGGCGCAACAATGGGCGTATTGTTTAAAAATGCCGAGGCGATTGAGCAGTTGCACAAGGTGGACACCCTGGTAGTGGACAAGACCGGAACACTCACCGAAGGTAAGCCGATTGTTACGGAAATTGCAGTCGTCGGGTCTGTATCGGAAACAGATATACTTGGGTTTGCTGCAGCACTGGAGTCGGGCAGTGAACATCCCCTGGCAGATGCCATTGTCAAAAAGTCGGAAAAGGCCGGTTCTTCGCACTGCAAAGTCACCGGTTTTGAAGCGATTCCAGGGCATGGTGTCCGGGGAAATATTGACGGAAAAGACGTAGCGCTGGGCAATGAACCCATGATGACACGATTGAAACTGGACTTGTCCAACCATGTCGACCGTGCGGGGAAGATGCGGAAAAACGGTTGGACAGTGGTGTTTGTCGCAGTTGACAATGAACTTGTGGGGTTGATCGGAATCGGGGACCCTATCAAGGAAACATCAGCAGCCGCAATTGCCGCCCTGCATGAGGATGGCGTTCGGATTGTCATGTTGACCGGCGACAATGAACAGACTGCGAAAGCCGTTGGTGACAAACTTGGCCTTGACGAAATTGTGGCGGGTGTGTTGCCGGATCAGAAAGCAGATGTGGTGCGAAAACTGAAAGCGGAGGGTCGTGTGGTGGCCATGGCCGGTGACGGCATCAACGATGCCCCGGCGCTGGCGCTGGCAGATGTGGGGATTGCTATGGGAACCGGTACCGATGTGGCCATGGAAAGCGCCCACGTTACACTGGTTAAAGGTGACTTGAACGGCATTGTCCGGGCACAGAAACTGAGTCTGGCAACGATGCGAAATATCAAACAAAACCTGCTGTTTGCGTTTGGTTACAATTCACTGGGTGTGCCGATTGCGGCTGGTGTCCTCTATCCTTTCTTCGGCATCCTGCTGAGTCCGATTATTGCCGCGGCCGCCATGAGTTTCTCCTCTGTTTCTGTGATTACCAACGCATTGCGGCTGAGAAGGACAGAGCTAGGAGAATAGACGGCTCTGATTTATTAACATAAACAAGCAACTTTGGGAGATGACAGCATGATGGGACATGGATTTTTCGGCGGGATGTGGCTCTGGCCGTTGCTGCTGATTGTGATTGTAATCGCCTGTGTAGTTCTTCTGACAAGAGGATTTCGTCATGGCTGTTGCAGTGCAGGGCATCCAACACATAAAAATGCCGATGAGATTCTCCAGGAAAGGCACGCCCGGGGCGACATCAGTTGGGAGGAATTTGAACGGATCAAAGAAGATCTGGATGGAAACAGGAGGTAAATGGTTTGGTGATTATCTGAAACACATATGATATAGGGACGCTCCAACGGATACTGCGTCTGAAACGTAAGAATTCCGGGTATGGATTGAGTTTAAAACACACCCTGTTGAACGAAGAATCAAGAGGGTTTAAAAAGGAGAATAGCTTTGAAAAGAATCATGATGATATGGATAATACCACTGATGGCACTGCTGGCGGGTACCGGTGCATTCGCCCACGGCACAGGAATGCATGAGAACCAGGATGGGATGGAAATGGACCACAACATGGTTCTGCCTCATATTGTGCTGGGAGGTGGATACGAGACCGATCTGGTGTTCATGAATCCGGGTTCAGGTCGGGACGTGAGTGGAACATTGTACTTCTATGGGCAGGACGGTTCCCCCCTCAACGTGATGTACAACCAGATATCTCAGGTTTCCATCAATTTTGCAGTACCGCAGTCCGGTACCTTTTCACTGAAACTGGGCAATCCTGACGATACGCAACAGATTGCCTGGGCGGTCTTTATCAACAGTGACGATCAATCAGACACAAACGACTTCAATATGTATATGGGCGATCATCTATTTGCCAGTATCTTTTACAAACGATTCGACACAAATACGCAGCAAATGGCCACCCAGGTAGGCGTGATGGGCATGCGGTTCATGTCCGGTCAGGGGATGGGATATGGAATGATGGTGCGCAATGATGAACACAACATCACCGGCTTTGCCATTGTCAATACTTCTGATGTGGAACTGACCAGCACGCTGACCCTGAAGAATCCCGACGGAACAACCTACGCGGAGCGGGACCTTACACTCCAGCCGGGACATCAGGTTGTAGACATTCTGTCAAACTTCTTTACGGGAATTGCGGACATTTCCACCTTTTCAGGGACAATGGAGATTCGTACCGATCAGGAAGGAATGGTGCCCCTCGGGCTCGTTAATACCGATGGAATTCAGACAGCCATTCCCATGGTCATGATTCCCGACTCCATGGATCATACAGGTGGTATGATGTAAGTCAAATCCGGTATAGCCGATTCAAAATCAGGAATGGGAGCCGGGGTGGACAGCCACTTCGGCTCTTTCGATCCTGCTACCTGGAAGGAGGAATGAATGAAATACATGAAAACAACTCAAAAGTCCGTAGAGGAAACGGTATCCCTTCTGGAATCCAGCGTGCGACGGAACGATTTTGGCGTGCTCCATATTCACGATTTGAAGACCACCCTGAACAATAAAGGCATCTCCTTTGACCGGGAATGTCGGATATTTGAAATCTGTAACCCGGCATATGCGAACAGAGTTTTAAGTCAGGATATGAGCATGAATATGGCTCTGCCCTGTCGCATTTCAGTGTATGAAGATGAGGGGCACACCATTATCGGCATGGTTCGCCCCACTGCTATGCTGGCGTCGTTGTCCAGCGACCCCGAAATGGCAAAAATTGCAGAAGAAGTGGAAAAGCAGATGGTGAGAATGATTGATGAGGTGGCCGACTGATTCCGCAATAGCGCGAATGCCGTTGCAAGACCCGGTGAATGATATTTGCAGTGAACAGGCAGTAATGGACTACTCTTATTCCTTTCCCTTTCTGTTCCCTTCAGCCGCCCACGCCCACACCGGGAATGAGTTGGGGTTGGGGGTAGAGGTAAGAAAATCAGAGGGGAAATGAGGGTTCGTGGATAAACTTATGGCTCCGTGTCTTTTCCTTTCCTTTGCGTTCTTTGCGGTCTGGCGAGAGAAAATCCCTGCCTTTATCTTTCCTTTGCGATATATTCTCCTTCCCCCCCTTTTTTTTCTGCGACCTCAGCGTCCTCAGCGGTAAGTCCGGTCTCTATTTCTCCGTTGTTTTTACGAGACAAACGTGCCAGAATAGATTTGCCAGGCCCCCTGTGGGGTGAAAAGGGAATCCCGTGGAAATCGGGAACGGGCCCGCCGCTGTAATCGGGGACCAAAGCCGGAAGATGCCACTGTTTGCCATGAGGCGAATGGGAAGGCCCGGCGGAGGGTTGATCCGTAAGTCAGAAGACCTGCCTGGACATTTCAGCTGACGGAGGCTCGGCGAATGATTTCATCTACCATTCATTCTCCGAAAGTCCAATTTATTTGTTTCAACATATGAAGGGGGTTTTGTATGCGCATGGTTTTTTCTGTATTGTTGGGGGTTTTCTTTTTGGGTTCACCGCTTTTTGCGGTGGATTCGGCGACGAAGATTACAGATGAAGTTACCGTTACCGCCACAAGAAATCCGGTGGAGACGAAGAAACTTTCCGGGACAGTGAAGGTGATTACCCGCAAGGACATTGATGCGAGCGGTGCCACAACAATCATGGATGTTCTCCAGATGGTCCCGGGCATTGTGGTGAACCGGAACGGGGGCATCGGCAGTCCTGCATCGGTCTATGTCCGGGGCTCGAAACCGGGCCAGACATTGGTACTCATTGACGGGATGGAGCTCAATGATCCGATGACTCCGGACCGGTCAGTGGATCTTTCCGCCTTTCCCCTGGACTCGGTCCAGCGGGTGGATGTGGTGTTTGGCCCTGCCAGCGCGACCTATGGCTCCGACGCGGTGGCCGGTGTGATCAATATTATCACGAGTGGCGGTACAACCGGGGGCAGTATCCGGGTGGAAGGTGGCTCCAATGCTACTTGGACAACGGGTGTTCGTTACCGGGACATATTTTCCATCGGGAGTTACTGGTTTTCGGGCACGTTTTTTGATACCAACGGGATTTCCGCGGCGGCCCGTGCGGACGGAAATACTGAGACTGATGGCTACACAAGCCGGTCGTTTTCCGGGGGAACGACGTTTAGTTTCGGTCGTTCCACGATGAATGTAACTGGTATTGTGGTCAATGCGGATGGAGACCTGGATACGAGTGGCGGCCCCGGCGGTGATAATCCGTTTTACCGCTTTGACCGTACTGAGAAACATTTCAAAGGTAGCTATGAGTTGTCCAACCCCTTCGGCATTGACGGTGTGAGCCGGTTTACGGTGACTTACGGGGATAATGAACGAAGTTATCACAACCCGTCAGAGGCGTATCCCCCCACCATCAACAGTCGTTTCAACGGTTCCCTCACCCGGTATAACTGGCATAACCAGCTATTGTTTTCAGAAAATTCGTCGCTGTCCTTCGGTTTGGAATACAGCCGGGAAGCTGGGTCATCTGAATATCACAGCGAATCTTCCTATGGGCCCTACGATGACATTTTTACTCCCCGTCATTCCATTACCCGCAGCGCCTATGTGTCCGGGATACAACATGTCCTGGGTATGGATGTGAACCTTGGGTTACGCTATGACGATCATGAGATCTTCGGTTCAAAAGTGACGGGATCTTTCGGCGTGGTCCGACCCCTCGGCTCTTCCGGCTTTCGTATCCGTGCCAATGCAGGGACTTCTTTCAAGTCCCCGACCCTTTACCAGCTCTATTCGCCATACGGAACCGTGGAGTTGAACCCGGAGAAGGGAAGGTCCTATGAATTGGGGCTGGAAAAGGTGCTGGTGGATCAGCGTCTGACAGTGTCGCTGATCTGGTTTCACAACCGCTACGACGACATGATTGATTTTGACATGAATACATACAGCTATTACAACATCGCGCAGGCCACCATCAAGGGGCTGGAAGCCGGAGTGCGATACGGTGGAGATGTTTTGTCATGGTCCGTGTTTTACAATTATTACGATACAAGTGACGATACAACCGGAGATAGGCTTTTGCGCCGACCGGATTCTTCTTTCAACGCGAAGCTGGATTATCTGCGGGGACGGTTGGGCGTTCACCTCAACATGATCGCCTGCGGTAGCCGGGATGACATGGATTTTTCCGCCTGGCCCGCTGCCCGGGTGGTGCTTTCCAGTTACACGCTGTTCAACCTGAAGGTGGATTACCGCGTCAGGGAAAATCTGACCGCCTACCTGAAGGGCCGTAATGTGACCGATGAGAATTATCAGCTTGTCAGGGGATACGGTACTCTGGGAGATACCTGGTATGGCGGTTTTGTGTTTCGTTTTCATCGGTAAGGGGAGGAAATGTTGAATCGATTTCGGTGGATTGCCTGTTTAAGTTTATTGATTTGTCTGCAGGGAATGGCCGGAGGGATTGTTTCTCTCCTGCCTTCTGTGACAGACATGGTTGTAGATTTGGGTTCAGCAAACCGTCTCACCGGCATCACCCGATACGGCGTTGTGCCGGAGGGAGTTTTCGTTGAACGACTTGGTGGCATGTATGATTTGAATGTGGAAGCTGTGTTGCGGTTGAAGCCGGACCATGTGCTGGCCTACCATGGGGCGGAAACCCGACTGAAACCTGTTTCGGATGCCGGAATACCGGTTGAGTACCTGAAAATCAATACGTTGGACGAGGTGATAGCCAGTTATCTGCGAGTGGGGCAACTGCTTGGGAAAGCAGAATTGGCGACAAGGCGTGTGGCACAACTGGAAGCTCTGCTGAAGCCTTCCGAAACTTCGGTAGAAAAGGTGCCATCCATGCTGGTGATCACAAGTGAAGGTGGGTTGAATGCGTCCAGGATTTTTGTTTCCGCCAATTCTTTTTATGGCAATCTGTTGCCCCGTCTTGGCGCAAAGAATGCCGTGAATTCAAAAGTTGCATACCCCTCGTTGTCGCTGGAAGGTCTGTTGAATATCAATCCCGATATTATTATTCTGTTAAGTGAAAAAAAAGGACAAATCACAAACTGTGGGGAAAAACCATTTTCTTTCCTGAAAGCGTGCCGGGACAAGGCAATTTTTAATTTGTATAATCCGAAGATGATGCATCCCGGACCCATTGTGTTTCAACTGGTCCCGATTTTAAAGAGGATATTGAAAGGATATGCTGACCATTCGACAACTTTGCTACCAGCACATATTGAAATCCATTGACTTCACTGCGAAGTCAGGGGAATTTATTGGTATTGTCGGGCCGAACGGTTCGGGAAAAACCACATTGCTGAAGTGCGTGGCGGGGATTCTTCGCGGTTTTTCCGGTGGGATTGAGATGGATGGACAAGGCAGTGCGGTGCTTTCCAGCAGGCAGATAGCCCGCCTTGTGTCCTATGTTCCTCAGATAGTGGAAACCGTCATCCCATTTACCGTGATTGAATTTCTCCGCCTTTCCCGTTTCCCCTATCAGGGAATGACAACGAGACAGGTGCGGGTTCCGGACTTTGATAGTGTACTTCAGCAAATGGGGGTCCTCCATTTGAAGCATCGCCAGGTGGCATCTCTCAGCGGAGGAGAATTGCAACGGGTCCTGGTGACGGCGGCCCTTGCCCAGGAAACCCCCATTGTTCTGCTGGATGAGCCTACATCTCACCTGGACCCGTTGCGGGCAGGAGAGTTTGTGGAAACATTGGCTTCTCTGAAAAATGAGGGAAGGCATCTTTTTCTCATGGTTTCCCACAACGCTGAAGAAATGACCCGGCTCTGCGATCGGATCGTCGGACTGAGCGGTGGAGAGAAAAAGGGGGAATTTGCCCCGGAATTTCTGTTTGATCCGGCCTCCCGGTCCCTGATTTATGGAAATGGGGAAGGGGGGCACGGATGAGACTTCGTTATTTTTCCGGAATAGCCGTGCTGGTCGCGTTGACATTGCTTCTCCCTCTCTTTTTTCCGGTTTCCCTTGTGGGACGACTATCCGATACAATAAGCCGCCACATCCTCTGGGAAATCCGTCTTCCCCTCATCTTAACGGCTCTGTTTGCCGGTGGCGTTCTCGCCGGTGGTGGTCTGTCCTTTCAGGCCCTGTTTCGAAATCCGCTGGCCACGCCCTACACCCTGGGAATTTCCTCCGGTGCTGCCTTCGGTGCTGTTGTTTTTATCGTGTTCATCCATCCCGGCGGCAGCGGTGCGGCCGTACCGGTCTTTGCCTTCGCCGGGGCGCTCTGTTCCGCCATGCTTGTGATGTCATTCACATTTCGAAAGCGAATGGTGTCGTCGGAAACAATTCTCCTGGCTGGTGTCGCAGTTAACTTTCTTTTTGCCAGCGTTATCATGTTTTCCCAGTATGTGGCGGCCCAGTACGAAGTGTTCCAGATTACCCGCTGGCTTCTGGGTGGAATCGGAGGCGCCGGGCCGTTATCGGTTGTGTTAACCGGATTGGCATTCATCGGGCTCATGACCGCACTCCTCTGGCTTGCACCGGGTTTGAACCTCTCTACTCTGGGGGATGATATGGCAGCCAGCCGGGGATTGGATGTTCGCCGGTTCAAGCTCGTGGTGATAACCCTGGTCAGTGCCGCGGTGGCGATCACCATCGCCTTTACAGGCCCCATCGGATTCGTGGGCATCGTAGTTCCCCACATGGTACGACTGAAGATGGGGACAGCTGAACATCGACGACTGGTTCCCATGACCATGGTTGCGGGAGGTCTGATGCTGGCTGTCTGTGACACCATCGGTCGCACCGTGCTCTTTCCTGTCACTGTTCCCACCGGCGTGGTCACCGCGCTGATCGGCGCCCCCTTCTTCCTCTGGCTCCTTTCCCGCCGCTCAACGCTTGAGCGCTGAGCGACGGAATGTTGAATGCTAAATGTCGGATGTCAAATTGGAGCAAAACGGACACTGGTAACTTTTCCGGTCCTTGTGCCAGCTATGGGGGTGTAGGGTACTTAAGTTTCGGCTACTGTGCAAAGTGAATGAATATCAGCCGAAGTTTGCGCTTTCTATCATTCCTTCATTCAAAATTTAGCATTCAACATTCGGGCCTGAAGGCCCGGACTTGTTGGCATTGGATGTTCAAAATGGTAAACTGCTGTCCATGAAAAGGATGAGTAGCCTGGTGATGATCATAATGCTGATGACAATTGCAGGGTGTTCCGGCAGCAGGGCTCTGGTTCGCCGGATGGGGTTTCTCACCGTTCGCGATTCCCTTTCCTTTATTTCAAAAATTGCGGACAATGATGGGAAGACCCCTGGTAAAAATGGGATCGCCGGTGAATAGAAAGCGTTTTGTGAGGACGAGTGTGCTGTCTGTGTTTTGGGTTTGCCTTCTGGCTGGTCTTCTGCAGGCTCAGACGGTTAAGAATGTGGAAATGCCGGACAATTCTGAACTCCTTCCACTGGTCAGCGTGGTAACCGGAAAAGAGCTGGACACGTTTGAGGTAGCTGGTACCATTCACAATCTATACAAAACAGGTCTTTTTTCAGATGTTCATGTGGAAGAACAAAAAAACGAAGATGGGACCATAACCTTGCGTTTTCTCACCGCGCCTCAACCCTATTTTGACAAACCCCAGGTAGAGGGGAAAACGGGAGTGAAAAAGAAAAGAATCAACAATTTTCTGAAAGAGTTTTATCCTCTGGAAAAACCTTTCACAGAGGAGCGGTTCCAGCATTTTTTATCGGATATGCGGGAATTTTACAGGAGGGTGGGGTTTCCGAAGGTTTCTCTGAGTGGCGATATTCAGTTTTCCATAGACGGAGAACTGGCATTTCCAACGGTAACGATAATTCCTGGCCCGCCACTGATTGTCCGGCACTTTGATTTCAGTGGGGAAAAGCGGTACAGAAGGGTGATTCACATGGATGCGGGAGATCGCTACAATGTTGATCAATTGCAACATGACATTGGCAGGTTAAAAGTCGTTTTGAAAAAGCAGCGCCTTTACGATGCCACCGTTACAACAGATGCAAAGGAAACAGCCTCGGGCGTGGATCTTTCGGTAAGTGTCATCGGGGGAACGGCTTATGAATTTGTGGTGGAAGGTGTGAAACTGGACCCGGAGGAGTATCAGGAAGTGTTCCAGTACATTCTTGAGAACGGATTGAGTAACGCGGCTCTCCACGTTACGGAAAATGGCCTCTATTTCAAGTTACTCGAAATGGGCTATTGCCATCCTGAGATTAAGTTTCGTAAAGATGGCTATCGGATTATTTTTCATGTGGAAAGTGCCGTTCGGCTTCCGGTGTCAAAGATTGAGATTGACTCGACTCAACCAATGAAGATTTCCAAGCCGCAATTTTATAACCGAATCGAATTGAGTCGGGTTGAAACAGAACTGAGCGAATCCCTGAAAAAGAAGGGTTTTCTCCATCCCCGTTTCAGTTTCAACTATGAAGAAAAACAGAAGGTATTCCAGGTGTCGGTGAAGGAGGGAAAGCAGTTCTTCTTTGACAGAGTTACACTGCATGGCGGGGACGGGGTATTCAGCTCGGTTCCGGGGATTGTGGAAGGCGAGCCATTTTCTGATGCGAAGCTGCAGTCAGCCGTCAGGGAGATGGAAGGCGTCCTCGGAGCGGCCGGTTTTTATCGTCCGGTTGTCTCGATCCGGCGGGGGAAAATGAGCAAAGAACGAGTGGCGGTCGAATTTACTGTCGAGACCGGTGGAAAACGCAGAATTTCAGCTATTTACGTTCACGGAAACCACAAAATCAGGAATTCAATGCTCATGAAATTGATAGAAGTACAGGTGGGAAACTTTATCAATGCTGATGAAATCAGAGCCATCATGAATCGACTGGAATCGTCCGGTTTTTTCTCAAAAGTGGAAGTCGTGCCCTTTGAAATCGGGGATGACAAGCTGGCACTATTCGTCCGGGTCAAGGAGCAGCCATTGAAAACAGTCCGCTATGGAGTGGGCGTCAACTCCGATGAAGGACTTCGCTTTTCCACTACATTGATATGGAACTATTTTCTTCACAGGCAACTGACCGGTACGCTTCTGTTCCGGATTTCTCCAGTCCGCCAGCAGGCATACTTTAATATTTCAGGTCAAAACCACTTCATGTCTTCCGTTTTTGCTACTCGTGAAGACAAGAGCGATTATAGCTTTTCCCGCTGGGGTGCCAGTATCAGTTACAATACAACTCTTGGTAAGTTCACCAACACCATTTTTTCACTGGAAGCCAGGCGGAACCATCTCACCAACGTTTCTGTTCCATACGAAGAAATTGAAAAAGAACTTCAGGCCAACTACACGCTCTCATTGAATTCCCAATTGCTTTACGACCGCAGGGACAACCTGCTTTACCCCACGAAGGGGTACTATATCTCTTTGAAAGTGGAACCGGCAATGGACCTGTCAGAATCCCAGTTCTTTCTGAAAATACTGGAAAAAACCGCGTTTTTTGCCGGGAGGTTCTCCTTATCACAGACCATTGGACAAATATCGGCGCCTTCCCCAGAAAATTATTCTGTTCCCTTACCGGAGCGCTTTTTTTCGGGGGGAGTCAATTCGCTTCGCATCAGTTCCTTTGAACAGGCCGGCCCACTTTTTTCCACTGGTAAGCCCATGGGTGGACGCTTCCTTGCACTTTTCAATGCGGAATACACTTTTCCCCTGGGCGCCGGTCTGAACGGTGTTCTGTTCACCGATGTCGGCAATGTATGGGGGGAGGCCTCAGATGCAAGCTGGCAGAGTGCCATCAAGGACGCAGGATTGGGAGTCCACTTCAAAACACCTCTGGGCCCTGTGCGGGTTGAACTGGCGTGGAATCTGGATCGGGACACGTTCCCGTCCCGTTGGAAACTATTGTTTTCGATTGGTCGAACATTTTAGTCCGCGCCTGTGGCGCAGTGAAAGTGAGAGTGAAAGTGAAAGTGTGAGCCGGGAAAGCTGCCAGTACCATTTCTGTGATCTTTCTTTCACGCACACGCACATTCACTTACACTTTTTGCGAGCGGGATGGTGTATGATGGGGCAGATTCCCCGTTGAACCGGGGATAATATCAGTTTACTGACGGAGGCACAATGGGCAAAACCTTTGTGGAAAAGATACTGGCCAAAAGAGCGGGAAAGAACTCGGTAGTTCCAGGTGAAATTGTGGTGGTAAAACCGGATTATGTCATGAGTCATGATAATTCGGCGGCTATTTACGGGAAATTCAGGCAGATCGGTGCCGACAGCGTTTTTGACCCGGAGCAGGTTCTGATCATTCTGGATCATTGCGTTCCCGCTGCCAGCGAAAAGTACGCTCGCAATCACCAGGAAATCCGGGAATTCGTGAATCAATACAACATACCGAATTTCTTTGACATCAATACCGGTGTCTGTCACCAGGTCGTCATTGAAAAGGGATTTGCGAGGCCCGGGCGGTTGATTGTGGGTAGTGACTCCCATACTGTTTCCTACGGTGCAGTGGGGGCTTTTTCCGCCGGAATCGGGCGGAGCGAGGCTGCGGCAATCTGGGCCACCGGTGAAATATGGTTGAAGGTACCGGTTACTCTAAAGGTCGTGTTCAATGGTGAGCCGAAAACAGGTGTCACGGCAAAGGACATCATGCTCTATCTCATTGGAAAAATCGGCGCCGACGGAGCATTGTACAAGGCAGTGGAATTTGCCGGGGAAGCCGTTTCCCGGATGACAGTGGCAGACCGGATTGTGTTTGCCAATATGACGGTGGAAATGGGTGGCAAGAATGGTTATTTTGCTCCGGATAAGACCACTTTTGACTATCTGAAGGCCAGAGATATTGATGAAAGTGGCTACGAAGTGATCCTCCCGGACAGCGATGCCGAGTACGAAACAGTACTCAATATTGATGTGTCTACTATTGACCCCCAGGTTGCAAAGCCCCATACCGTGGACAACGTGGCGACGGTTGCAAGTGTGGCGGGCACAAAAATAGACCAGGCCCTCATTGGCACCTGCACCAACGGAAGAATTGAAGACCTCCGGGCCGCTGCGGCAGTGCTGAAAGGGAGAAAAGTGGCAAAAGACGTCCGGCTTCTGGTATTTCCCGCCTCCATGGAAATTTACATGCAGGCTATGAAAGAAGGGCTGTTTGAAACCATGATTGAGTCCGGCGCGGTAGTTATGAACCCCGGCTGTGGCCCTTGCCTCGGTGCCCACGAGGGAATATTGGCCCCCGGTGAAATCTGCATATCGACGGCAAACCGCAACTTCAAGGGACGGATGGGGTGCAAAACAGCAGACGTCTATCTTGCCAGTCCGGAAACTGTGGCCGCGTCCGCCCTTTCGGGCGAAATATGCGCTGCGGAGGCGGTAAAATGAAAATCTTCAAATATGGCGACGATGTGAATACCGATGTAATTTTCCCGGGGAAATATACGTACACGATCTCCGACCCGAAAGAAATGGCCGAACACGCCATGGAGGACCTGGATCCGGACTTTGTTAAAACAGTGCAGCAAGGCGACATCATTGTTGCGGGGAAAAACTTTGGCTGCGGCTCATCCCGGGAGCAGGCAGCAACCTGCATCAAGTTCTCCGGTGTAGCCGCTGTGATTGCGAGGAGTTTTTCCCGGATTTTCTTTCGAAACTGCATAAATTCAGGTCTTCTGGCAGTTGAATGCGGGGAGGCCGTGGACAAAATTACCGAAAATAGCAATGTGCACATCGATCGGGAAAACAACCGGATACAGGTAGATGGAAATTGGATTGACTTTCCTCCGATTCCGGAAGCGGTTCGCTACATCATAGATGGGGGCGGTTTAATTCCCTACCTAAAGAAAAAGTTTTCAGGTATTGAGTAGTGAGGGCATCTTGGCCGTTATAAAATCAATATGTTATGTGATTAAGACCTTCATCATCAACGATGCTGACAAAGTGGCGGTGGTGCTGACCGAATCCGGCCTGAAGAAGTCCCTTATTGCGAAAAACGGGGCAAGACTGAAATCTGCCGCAGCGGGCAAACTGGAGCCATTCAACTTTGTGGAAGCGGAATGGTTTGAAAAAGAGGGACAGAATCTCCATCCCCTGAACAATGTCACAGTCACGAAAAGCTACTTCAAGCGGATATCCGGTGACATGGCCCGTTTTATGGCGTTTTCATTCTACTCAGAGCTGGTGGATTTACTGGTTCACGGGGAGGAAGGGAGCCCGAAATTCTATCGTCTGCTGACCCATACTTTTGATTTTCTGAACACTAATGATGATCTGCAGACAGCTACTGTTTATTTCATGTTCTGGAGCCTGAAACTGCTGGGTGTATTCCCGGAATTTGAAAATTGTGCTCAGAGGGGTTCACCTCTGACCGATGGCAGGAAGTGCGGTTTCAGCTCAGAAA